>OJBT01000026.1_pt1 | contig 72500 bp, 78 predicted proteins | sample 1591101 | NCBI WGS metagenome assembly OJBT01 (sample SAMN05416773, study PRJEB24817) | seawater metagenome | isolation source: Sea water | place: Canada:Atlantic | collected 2013-11
CGTTCTAATCGTGGTTTGTAAATATCATCGATTGATAATGTCACAACGTTTAGGTTGTACGCGGTTTTTAAAATACTGGCTAACAGTAAAGAGAGGGTTGTTTTCCCGCTGCCTTGAGCGCCATTCACGCCAACAATTAAGGTGCCATTGGTATTTGAATGTTTGTTAAATAGCCAGTTTGCAAAGGGAATATATAAGCTCGATAAATACGGCGTCAGGTCGTTGGTTATTTTTTGTTGTGTGCATATATTATTAAATGCAGGTGAAGTCCGTGTTATCAACGCGTCCATTTCTTGAGTACTAATTGGGTTTTCAGCGGAAGGCCAAAGAGGTGTCATATTAAATTAAGCTAAACATCAGCCCGATTAATCCTCCAAATACGCCACCCCACACGACGAGCCAACCAAGGTGCGCTTTAATCATTTGCTGGATAATTTGTTTTACTATGTCAGGCGTTAACTCGTCTAATCGTTTTTCGACAATAGCTTCAATGTCCTTGATTAGATCGCCGCTAATTTGTTGCGCATTAATGCCTTCATGTATCGCTTCAACAAAGGCTTCACTTTCGGTCATCTCGGTTAGGGTGTTACGAATTTTTTTGCAGAAAGGCTCTTTCAACGGTTCAAGTGCTTCAACGCCGCCAACCATCGCAAGCATGCTGCCGAAAGATGATTCAGTAATAGCTTCCACTAGGCTTTGAAATAGTTTGTCATAGTCTAGTTTGTCTAATAAAGGATCTACATTAAACAATTGCTGTGCTGAATCTTCTTCGCGTTGTAAAAAACGTTCGATATTTTCTTGAGTAAAAAACTGCCGCATAATGAGATCTTGAATGCCGCGCTTAAATTCTTCGAAATGGGCGGGAATAACACCAGAACCATATAGAAATGGAACACGCTCGAATAACATGTGGATAGCGATCCAGTTGGTGATGGCGCCAGATAGGGCAAAAATACCAACAGCTTTAATGTTGTCTGCATATAAGGGGCTAAAAAAACTGCCCACTAAAATACAAAAAGCAATAACATTGGTTTGTAGGCTTTTATTGATTGAAGAAGGTGATTGAGCGGTATCCATGGTTTTAATCAAGATGTTTTGTAAATTAAGTAAATAAGTACCTGCCGCCTGTTGCAACAACGACAACAGTAAGCCCAAGTATTAAGTTAATGCCAATTAACATTCTGATTTGAGCTAAGTGTTTTCCCGCCTCTTCCCAGTTATTATCTATCACTGCCTGAGTAAGGCGTTTGCGAGGAGCAAAAAATAGATGCATAAATAACAAAGACATAATAATGCCCATACTCATCATAATATGGATGTGTACGCCAAGGCCTTTCATGCCGCCAAATTTAACGGAAATCAACCAAAACCCAGTACCTAAAAGAAGGACAACGGATGCCCAAACCCAAGGAAAAAACGTTGAGAAAACGTTTGACCAGAGTGTGAGTCGTTGCGGTGGTTCAAATTGGATGGCCGCGATAGGGCGTAAAACTAAGTAAGCGAAGAACATACCGCCGACCCAAATAACGGCGGATAAAACGTGTAAGCTTATAGCGAGAGGTATCATAATTGCTCCTGTGTGATTGTTTAATGATTAGCGTTGCTGAGTAACACTTGTTAACCAACTATGTATTGATAGTGCAAGCGGTTCACTTAAACCGGTGAATAAATGATCAGCACCTTGTGTTTCTTGTTGCCTGTTTAAAGCGTTATTTTTAGATAAAATTGTCTTCCGAGTATTGGCCATTTGTACGACGCTGGGAAGGTCTTGGCTGCCGTATATATCTAAAGTGGGTATTTTAACTTTTTCTAATAGCGCTATTGTACTTGTTTCATCAGTTTTTGATGGCAGTGTGGGCAAGCCAATTAACACTAATGCATCACATGCTATGCCTTCTTTAGATGCTAAAAAGCTGATGGCCATAACGGCGCCTAAGCTGTGGGCGACCATAGTACACGGTTGATTGGGAAAGTTTTCTTTAAGGTAATTCAGAGAAGCTTCAATTCTAGGCGCGCTTTCAGGCACCAATGCTATGTAGTCATCCATTGGTGCATCGTGGGGCAAAATGGGTAATTGAATGGCGAGTGTAGACCAGCCGTATTGTGCTAAATTGTCTCGTAAAGGGTGAATGAGTTGTGGTGCATTGGGGTTTGACCCCATGCCGTGAAGAATTAGCGTTACGCCTTTCGGTTTCACATCCGTTTCTTTATTGAGAAGGCCGATGAATTCAGTGTCAGACGCTTTAAGTGACACAACGTCGCCTATAATAATGCTATCTTTTATGGTCTCGGCGAGCATTTTTTCGCGTTCGATATCAGACGCACTTGTAACGCCAATGAAGCCAAATAGACTTAAAAAAAGAATGATAAAAAAAGACAGGTGTTTTTTCATGTTGATAGCTAGATTAAACTAGGAGTTGAAGTGACAATGGTGCATCAGACGCAAGCAAAAAGCCAGTAGTAAGGTCGAAATATGAGTTCTCAATATATACGGTTTAAGTTAGCTATATCATCAGATACATTTTTATCTGTTTATAAAGGCCATGCAAAAAATATTTCAACCATTGCATTGGATGGTCGGCGGGTTGAGTTTGCCGCTGAAAAAATCAGACAGTTTTTAAGTCATGAGGGAATCTTCGGCGTTTTTGAGATGGAAATTGACGAAGAAAGCCGCTTTATATCGATCAAACGGCTGGGATAGCCCTATTGGGGTGAAAAAAAGTCTAAAGTCGGTTAACCTTCTTATACTTTAACGATGCGCACGATGCTATGAAAACACCTTTAATCGCCCCTTCTATTCTTTCTGCGGACTTTGCTCGATTGGGTGAAGAAGTTGATAATGTATTAGCGGCAGGTGCTGATGTAGTGCATTTTGATGTGATGGACAATCACTATGTTCCCAACTTAACCATTGGCCCCTTGGTTTGCGAAGCGCTGCGTAACCATGGTGTAACAGCTCCCATCGATGTGCATTTAATGGTGAAACCTGTTGATCGAATAATCCCTGATTTTGCTAAAGCGGGCGCAACTTATATCACCTTTCACCCAGAAGCCAGTGAGCATGTGGACCGCAGTTTGGGTTTGATAAAAGAGTTGGGTTGTAAAGCGGGCTTAGTGTTTAATCCTGCAACGCCGTTGAGCCATTTAGATTATGTGATGGATAAAATTGACGTTATTTTATTGATGTCAGTCAACCCAGGTTTTGGTGGGCAAAGTTTTATTCCCGCCACCTTAGAAAAGCTTCGTCAAGCGCGCCAACGTATTGATGAAAGCGGGTTTGATATTCGCCTAGAAGTTGATGGTGGCGTTAAGGTTGATAATATTGGAGAAATCGCCGCAGCCGGTGCAGATATGTTTGTCGCGGGGTCAGCTATTTTTAACACCAATGATTACAAAAAAACAATCAACGACATGCTTGAACAAATAGCTAAGGCATTGTAAATGCAGGCACTAATTAAACAAGGTACGCCAAAGCTGATGGCGTTTGATTTAGATGGCACCTTGGTAGACAGCGTGCCAGATTTGGCGAATGCAGTGAATGCCACATTAGCGGATTTGAAATTACAGCCACACGATCAAAACCAAGTACGAGGCTGGATTGGTAATGGAGCCCAAGTGCTTATTAAGCGCGCGTTATCGGGTGATCTGAAAGGTGACGTGCCAACGGAATTATTCGAAAAAGTATACCCCTCTTTTTTGACATACTATGCAGAACATTTGTGTATAGATAGCACGGTGTATTCTGGTGTAAAAGAAACACTGCAGGCTCTACAACAATCAGGCATTGCCTTGGCGTGCATTACCAACAAGCCATCGCAATTTACTGCGCCATTGTTGGACAAGTTAGGTCTTGCTTCGTTTTTTGACTATGTCGCGAGCGGTGATACATTCACCGAGAAAAAACCTCACCCAATGCCACTGTTAAATGTCGCTGAACATTTTAGTATTCAACCTGGCGAGTCTCTTATGGTTGGTGATTCTATCAATGATATACAAGCGGCTAAATCGGCGGGTTTTAAGTCGGTTTGTGTCGATTATGGATATGCCGGAGAGCATGATATCTATACAATGGGCGCAGATGCGGTGATAAGCCAATTTTCTCAATTAAACGGGTTTCTGCAAAAGGCAGCGTAATGACTTACTTTTTATACCAAAAGGGCATAAGTTTCGTAGAAACGATGGGTCTGTTTAACTCAGCTTTATCAAATGAACGATGGTGGTGTTGGCGATAGTGATAGTCACGTCTTAGTGCGTGAAATCGACCACCACGTTTTAAATATTGATAAAGAGATAAGCCAATGACACCAGCACAATTTCAAGAATATACATCACAGGGGTTTACTCAAATCCCTTTAATGCGAACCATTTTAGCCGACTTAGAAACACCGCTTAGCGCTTATATGAAGCTAGCTGACGGATCCTACAGTTATTTGTTTGAGTCTGTTGAGGGTGGCGAAAAATGGGGGCGTTATTCCATTATCGGCTTGCCCAGTGAAACGGTTATTAAAGTGACGGGTCACGATATTGTGATCTTAAAAAATGGCGAAATTCACGAACAACTAACCAATGAGTTCCCGTTGCAGTGGATTCGTGATTATTCAGCTACGTTTAAAACACCAAGCGTTGAAGAGCTGCCTCTGTTTACTGGTGGTTTAGTCGGGTATTTCGGGTATGAAACCATTCATTATATTGAGCCCAGTGTTGCCAATGCTTCCAAGCCTGATCCAATTGGTTCTCCCGATATTGTGTTAATGGTATCGAAAGATGTATTGGTGTTTGATAACGTGAGCAATAAGTTGATGATTATTACCCACGTTGACCCATCTGAACCACAAGCGCTAGAAAGTGGTTTGGTGCACTTGCAAGATATTGAAGAAAAACTGTCTCAAGCTAAAGTGAATAATACCTTTGGCAAATCTGGACAATCTGCGAATCAGGAAAGTGATTTTATATCGGGGTTTACCCAAGATGGTTTTCAACAAGCTGTAAAAACCGTTAAAGAACATATAGTTGAAGGTGATGTAATGCAGGTGGTGTTGTCGCAACGCATGACCATACCTTACCAGGCCTCATCAATTGATTTGTATCGGGCTTTGCGGTGCTTAAACCCGTCGCCCTATATGTACCACTTGAATTTAGGCGATACTGATGTGGTGGGTTCATCACCTGAAATATTAACGCGTTTAGAAAACAATGAAGTGACCGTGCGGCCGATTGCAGGAACACGCCCGCGCGGTAAAAACCGTGAAGAAGATATAGCCTTAGAAAAGGAGTTGCTGGCAGACCCTAAAGAATGCGCCGAACATTTAATGCTCATTGATTTAGGGAGAAATGACGCAGGGCGTGTGTCTGAAACGGGAACGGTTAAATTGACAGATAAAATGATTATTGAACGGTATTCGCACGTCATGCATATCGTCTCGAATGTGAGTGGGCAATTAAAGAAAAACTTAGATGCTGTAGATGTATTGGAAGCAACATTTCCTGCAGGTACGGTGAGTGGCGCACCTAAAGTACGCGCAATGCAGATCATTGATGAATTGGAGCCGGTTAAACGCGGTATCTATTCGGGTGCGGTGGGTTATATGTCATGGTCTGGTAACTTAGATACGGCTATCGCTATACGCACAGCTGTTATTAAAGACGGGCAGCTCAATATACAAGCCGGTGCAGGTATTGTGCATGACTCAATTCCAGAAAACGAATGGGCTGAAACAATGAACAAAGGCCGTGCAATATTTAAAGCCGTAGCGATGGCACAAGGTGGTGAGTTATGAGTGCTTGTAAATTAGTGATGATCGACAACTACGACTCATTTACCTACAACTTGGTGCAATATTTCGCGGAGTTAGGCGCAGATGTTCACGTGTTGCGTAATGACCAAGTAACCGTCGATGACGTGATGGCGATGCAACCAGACAGGTTGGTTATTTCGCCAGGCCCCGGCGCACCGGATAAAGCCGGTATTTCTTTGGAATTAATTCACCGTGCAGCGGGCAATACGCCATTGTTGGGCGTTTGTTTGGGGCACCAAAGCATTGGCCAAGCGTTTGGCGGCAAAATTATTCACGCTAAACAAATTATGCACGGCAAAACATCGCTCATTCATCACAATAATTCAGGCGTCTTTAGTGGTTTAACCAACCCCTATACTGCAACAAGGTATCACTCGTTAGTTGTTGAAAAAGAATCGTTACCAGACTGTTTGGAAATAACAGCATGGACGGAGACGCCGAATGGTGACATGGATGAGATTATGGGTTTCCGCCACAAAGAATTAGACATTGAAGGCGTGCAGTTTCATCCAGAATCTATTTTGACTGAGCATGGACATGACCTGCTGAAAAACTTTTTAGAGAAGCGTTAATAATGAATATAAAACAAGCCCTTGAGGCAGCTATTAATAACCAAGACCTATCAACTGAGCAAATGATTAGTGTGATGCGCGAAGTGATGAATGGGGAAACAACGGATGCGCAAATTGGTGGGTTTTTGGTTGCGTTAAGAATGAAGGGTGAATCGTTAGACGAAATTGAAGGCGCAGCCATTGTTATGCGCGAACTGGCATCTAAAGTGAACGTTTCGGGTGATTATCTCGTTGATACCTGTGGCACAGGGGGTGATGGTTCCGAGTTATTCAATGTGTCCACTGCGAGTGCATTTATCGTTGCAGCGGCTGGCGGCCGAGTGGCTAAACACGGCAACCGATCTGTATCTAGCGTTACTGGCAGTGCTGATGTGCTTGAAGCAGCCGGCATTAGTTTAAATTTAACACCAGAAGAAGTGGCTGAGTGTATAGCGGATATTGGTATTGGTTTTATGTTTGCACCTGCTCACCACAGCGCCATGAAACATGCGATAGGGCCAAGGAAAGAACTGGCTCAACGTACTATATTCAATATGTTAGGGCCAATGACTAACCCGGCAGGCGTAAAGAATCAGGTCATTGGTGTATTCAATGGGGCATTATGTAAGCCAATCGCCGAGGTATTAGGCCGCCTAGGCAGTGAGCACGTTCTAGTGGTGCATGCCCAAGATGGTTTGGATGAAATTAGTTTGGCTACACCAACACATGTGGCAGAGTATAAACAAGGTGCCGTCGAAGAATATGACATAACGCCGGAAGAAATGGGCATTGAAAGTCAAAGCCTGATAGGTTTAACCGTTGATAGTGCAGAGCAGTCATTAAGGTTGATAGAGGATGCATTAGGTGAACAACAAACACCAGAGGGCAAAAAAGCGGCGAATATGTTGGCATTAAATGCAGGGTCTGCTCTGTATGTATGCGGTATTGTGGCTACCCTGAAAGCAGGCGTTGAGCTTGCCCTACAAACAATCGTATCGGGTGCCGCACTACAAAAAATGGCTGAATTAAAGCAAAAATCACAAGGTTACCAACATGACTGATACGCCTGATGTATTAAAAAAAATCCTTACCAGAAAGGCAGAAGAAATCGCAGAAAGATCAGCGAAGGTTTCTATTGAGGATTTAAAAAAACAAATTGAAACAGCGTCTCCTGTGCGTGGCTTTATTAAGGCCATCCAACAGAAACTAGCTGAAGGCCAAGCGGCAGTGATAGCAGAAGTAAAAAAGGCGTCGCCAAGTAAAGGTTTGTTACGTGAAAACTTCGTGCCAGCAGACATTGCGGCGAGCTATCAAGCGGGTGGGGCAGCGTGCTTATCTGTCTTAACGGATAAGGACTTTTTTCAAGGGTCCGAGGCGTATTTGGTAGAAGCTAGAGGCGCTTGCAATTTGCCGGTGATTCGTAAGGATTTTATTATAGATGCGTTTCAGGTGTATGAAGCGAGAGCGATGGGTGCCGATTGTATTTTGTTAATCGTTGCTGCCTTGGATGATGAGCCATTAAAAACGCTTCATGAATTGGCGAATAGTCTAGGCATGGATGTATTAGTGGAAGTACATGATGCGGACGAGTTACAACGTGCGTTAAAGCTTAATCTTTCGCTAGTTGGCATCAATAACAGAAATTTACGGACATTTGAAACGTCACTACAAACGACACTGGATTTGTTAACAGACATTCCCAATAACGTGGTGGTGGTGAGCGAAAGTGGTTTGCATAAGACAGACGATATCGCGCTATTACGGCAGCATCATGTTAATACGTTTTTGATTGGTGAAGCGTTTATGAGGCAAGAAAATCCCGGTGAGGCGCTACGACGGTTGGTCGCTTAACGCGTTTCTTTTTACCACAATGGTTTTGCCGGCTACGTCGATATGGCCCTCTTGTTTTAACGCTTTTAAAACGCGACCTGCCATTTCTCTAGAGCAGCCGACCATACGCCCCAAATCTTGACGTGTGACTCGAATTTGCATGCCATCCGGATGGGTCATTGCTTCAGGTGTTTCTGTTAGGTCAATTAACGTTCCCGCAATCCTGCCAGTAACGTCTAAAAATGCAAGATGCCCGGCTTTACGACTGGTTTGTAATAAACGTTTTGCTAGTTGTTGGCCTAATGCGAAAACAATCTCTTTGCTCTCGTTTTCTAACTCGTTTTCAAGCAAATTATTTAATCGGGCATAGGTTATACCCGCCAATTGGCATTGAGAGCTTGTTTGAACATAAACATCACGCTTTTCACGGTTATCTGGCGTTTCAAAATAACCAGCTTCGCCAATAAAGTCGCCACGACTAAGATTCGCTAAAATAAATTGGTGGCCATCTACTTCGTCTACACGAACGTACGCAGACCCTTCAACAAAGTAATACAAGGTATCGGCTTCATCACCGGGTTGAATGATATCGGTTTTGTTAGCGTATTCGCGTTTATGGCAGTAACCGATAAACTTGTTAAAAGTTTCATCAGACATGCCAGAAAAGTTGAGAATTGTTTTTACTTTAGCCATGAAATAAGTCTAGCAGAGAATCCTAAATTTTCAGGAACCTGCATTAATCAACGTAAAGCGTTTTTTATGATATTCTTGCCACATTATTTTTATTGTGAGAAAACAGCGATGGATGTACGAATTAAGTGGGTGGATGGAGCGATGTTCTTGGGCGAGTCAGGCAGTGGGCATGCTGTAGTGATGGACGGTGCACCAGAAAATGGCGGTCGAAACTTAGGGTTACGCCCAATGGAAATGTTGTTAACAGGCATGGGTGGTTGTACTGCTTTTGACGTAAAGATGATATTAGATAAAGCACGCCAAAATGTAACGGGTTGTGAGGCTGAAATTCATGCGGAACGTGCGGACGCAGTGCCGGCGGTATTCACAAAAATTCACGTGCATTTTATTATTTCCGGTAAAAAACTAACCGATAAAGCCGTGGCTCGTGCAGTTAACTTATCGGCTGAAAAGTATTGCTCAGCGTCTATCATGCTAAGCAAAGCCGTGGAAATTACACATGATTACGAAATTATAGATGTGGACGCTGAGTGAAAAGGCCTAATCCCACAAAGGGTTTAAGGCATATTGCGTTAAATGTGCGAGATTTAGCGGCAACGGAACATTTTTATATTGAGCTAATGGGCATGGAGGTTGAGTGGCGACCAGATGCCGATAATGTTTACCTAACGTCAGGCAATGATAATTTAGCCTTGCATGTAGTGACTGGCGAAGAATCGGGTGTTCCTAAGTTGGATCATATTGGTTTTTTTTTAGATACGGATGAAGATGTGGATGATTGGTATGCTTTTTTAAAGCACCACGGCATTAAAATGAAAACACAGCCGCGTAAGCATCGGGATGGGGCGAAGAGTTTTTATTGTATTGATCCAGAAGGGGTGACGGTGCAGATTATTTGTCACCCGCCGTTGGTTGGGAAGTAGTTGCTCAGCGCAATTATTTTTCGCAACGCATTGGAGCTTTTTGTTAGCGATGGTTCCAAAACCGAAAGTAAGACGCATGACCAAATTTATCCTCGGATGGTTTATCTACTAAAGTTCCATTCTCAATTAAGTTGAGCAACTTATTTGCTTCTGTATCTGCTTTTTTAAGAAATTTATTTGGCAAAGTATCTTGAGCGCAATCACTTGCGAATATTAGGTCTGCCCAATGGGGTAGAAAACAATTGTCTAGGACTGGTGCTATGCCAGCTCGAATATCTGATAAATCACCCAAATGTGAATCAATTATAAACGCAACTTTTCCCGCTTTCTCAATGGTTGGGTTGTTCCCTAGTAAGTGAATGTGATAACGGAGTGCAAGAAGATCGGGGTGGCAATCAGTTTCTCGAAATTCAAGTGCATGCATGGTTTTAAATTTAAACTTTATCTCTAGTTCGCGTTGGTATGTCTTCACTAATATTGCTGCAGCAACTGAGATATTTTGCCCTCGGATTAAACGAGTGTTTGAATCAAGAGCATAAATAGTATCGTAAGCTACTAATGCATGAAGAGGGTTCACTGTCATTGGTGTTGATGGGTCTAAAGGTACTTGGCTGAGGACTTTAGGGCTTTTCCTTCTTTTATAACTTCGCTCTACAAAAGCGCTTATGGGTTTTAGCAAAGCTCCGTTCCCATCAAAAAACTGAAAAGTACCATCTGCGTTTGCTTTTACGCTTTTCACCTCGACAGGATGACCCATGTCCACAGTCAAAGATGTAGTTCGTGGTTTTGATGGCTTGTGACGCTTCATAAAGACTGGGTTGTTGCTAACAGGGAGTTATGTTTTAGTTTGTATAAGACTAAGATAGCACAATTTATTCTTAGCTTTTTGCTGCCGCAGGTGATGTTCATTTTTTGCGTTGCCAAAAAACGAACCAAAAAAGGCAACCCTAAAACCTCACCTCCGGTTCCCTCAAGCTAATTGATTTTATAGCCGTTGTGGAACTCGCCCAAAAGCAGGCTCAAACAACCACAACGGAAAGCTCTATAAAAGAAACTAACTTTCGGTGAGGTTAAAAGGGACTTAAAATCAAAAGCATTATGCCCAGCTTTCCTTTATCGCTAAGCTTAATGATAAAGTTTGGGTTAGTTGATTTCCGATACAACCTGTTGCATGGCAGAAGTTAGGCAATATAAATCATTCGCCTCAATAATATACGGCGGCATTACGTACGCCAACCTAGATAAAGGGGGTGTGCCCAAGCGCCTAGTTCAAAAAAAAGCTGGGTTGCATGCAGTAAATATCAATGGGTTTATGAGCGGTTTATTTGTTGATCGCGAACGTATGCAGTTCGTTGGCAAAACCTAGGCCGGCTTCTGTGTATATATTGAATGTATGGTTAACGCCAATGGCTTTTAACGCATCCTCTTCATCGGGATATTTTGTTGTTGCAGCGATACTGCCGGTGTACCCCATTTCTTTTAGCCGAGTTGCTGCGTTCATGTTGGCTTGGTGGGTTGGCAAGGTAAGTAGTACCCATTCTAAGCCATCTAATAAATCGGGGGCACGTCCCCAAATGTCGGGGTTCGTAGCATCCCCACAAATAACGTTCATACCTGCTTCAACGTCTTTTTTGGCTTTGTCTTCGTCTATTTCAAAGCCGACCAAATGTGTCTCGTAGTCTTGTCTCATTGCATTGTAGGCAGCGACACCCATTCGCCCCATGCCAAGAACCACAGCTTTCACGTGCGCTAAATCTAGGTTTTCTTCTCCTGATAAGCGCTTTGAGCGTTCGAAGCGCTTTAGCCAAGGCCGGTATGAAAGGTATATTTTGTCGCGAACATTGACGAGTGGTGCGGAAAGAATAAACGAGAGAGACATAACAACGGCAAAAACAGATATCCATTCTTTAGGTAACCAGTCTGATGATATGGCTATTGCACCTACAATAAGGCCGAACTCGCTGTAATTGGCTAAGTTGAGCGACGTGCGCCAAGATGTGCTGGCCCTAAGTTTGAATAGGCTGAATAACCCAAAGTACATGGCTACTTTTAGTGGTAAAACTAAAATAAATAAAATGGCGATGAATACTTCGGCCCAGCCAGGCATCGCAGCCATACCTACACTAAGGAAGAAGCCAATTAAAAACAGTTCTTTGAATCCCAGTAACGCCTTTGCAAGTTCGTTGGCCTTAGGGTGATTAGCAAGCAACATGCCGAAGACTAGGGCGCCTACATCGGCTTTCACGCCCACGGATTCGAATAAAGCTGAACCAACCAGAGCAATCATGATGCCAAATAGAATCAAAAGCTCGCCGTGGCCAACAATATTGAAAAGTTTATAAATGAGGTGGCGAAGTGGGATGAGTGCGAAAAGCCCTATAGCAAATGGGCTTGGAAGTTTGCCCATAGAAACAGCAATGAACACAACCGCGGCAATGTCTTGCATCACCAGTACACCAATAGAAATACGGCCATTCATTGAACTAGTTGCGCCCAGTTCATCTAGCACTTTTACAGCGAACACAGTGCTGGAGAACGATAACGCAAAGCCGATGATAAGCGCAGTTTCAAAATCAAGCCCCGATAATAACGGTAAGCTAGTATAAGAAAATAGTAAAACAATACCGGCCATCAGTAACGTAACGGCGGCCATATGTAGCGTAGCAACGCCCCAAACTTCTGGTTTTGCTAAAGAACTTAGCTTGAGTTTGAGCCCGATAGAAAACAATAATAAGGTGATGCCCAAGTTAGCTAATGCGTCTAGAAATTCACCACTTTGGGCATCGAGAGAATTTAAAACAAAGCCGGCAGCTAAAAAGCCTATAAGTGGTGGCAGGCCTACTTTTTTAATTAACAAACCTGAAGCAAAAGCAATGGCTATCCAAAGTGGGTCACTATGCTGAATATTAAATAGTTGAGATTCCATGGTTTATCGTTGGGCTTGGTGTTTGTGATTTAAATTAAAATTCGTTTTCAATAACTTAAATTTAGCAGGTTTTTAAATCTTTGCTGATAGGGAAGGTATGTGCTGATTTGCCAATGAGTATTGGTTGAGTAACAGTATTACTTGGGCGTAACGCTGTTTTGAAAATGGTAAGGGTGTGTTCTTTTAAAGTACGGGGGTTGGCTTAAATTGACGTTATATAGGCTATTTAATTTCAGATACGACTTGCCACATTGATGATGTGATTGAAGATAGGTCCTTTGGCTCGATAATATATGGAGGCATTACATATACAAGGTTAGAGAAAGGGCGAATCCAAACGCCAAGTTCAACGAATCGTGGTTGCATCCAATGAATATCTATGGGCTTGTGTAGTTCAATTACGCCGATTGCGCCTTTTACTCGAACATCTTTAACGGCGCTAAATTCACGACAGGGTTCAAGCTCTGTTGATAATTGATGTTCAATGGCTTGAATGCGTTGTTGCCACGGTGAATCGAATAAAACGTTTAAACTAGCGTTAGCTACCGCACATGCTAGGGGATTGGCCATGAACGTTGGGCCATGCATTAGGGTGGGGTGTTCGCCGCTGCCAATGCCATCTGCAACGTTGCTTGAACATAGGGTGGCCGCTAAACTTAAGTAGCCGCCTGTTAGGGCCTTGCCTACACATAAAATATCGGGTGCTATGCCGGCTTGTTCGTAAGCAAATAAGGTGCCTGTACGCCCAAACCCAGTAGCGATTTCATCGAGTATTAGCAGTACGTTGTATTCATTACATAGCTCGCGAATTTTTTTAAGATAAGCAGGGCTATAAAAACGCATACCACCAGCGCCTTGTACTAGGGGTTCAAGGATAACGGCGGCTATGGATGAGGTGTTGTTTTGCAATAAGTGTTCAATGTCCTTAATCGCTTCTACATCATATTGTTCTTGATTGAAGCATTCGGGGCTTTTGGCGAATAGGTGCTGAGCGAGTACATCTTTAAATAAATGGTGGATGCCGTTATCAGGGTCGCATACGGCCATCGCGCCAAAGGTGTCACCGTGGTAGCCATTTTTAATGGTGAGTAAGCGTTGTTTTTGTGGCTGTCCTTTTGATGCCCAATATTGAATCGCCATTTTTATCGCTACTTCTACTGATACAGAGCCTGAGTCGGCAAAGAAAACGTGTTGTAAATCATCGTGGGTGATGTCGATTAACGTTTTGGCTAAATCTATAGCGGGTTTATGGGTTAGCCCACCAAACATAACGTGGGACATGGATTTGAGCTGCTGCTCAATCGCCAAATTTAATGTGGGGTGGTTGTAACCGTGAATTGCTGCCCACCAAGATGACATGCCGTCGATTAACTCTCGACCATCAGCTAGTTTAATACGTACACCAGAGGCGGATTCAACGGGGAAGGTCGGGCTGGGGTGGTTTAAGCTCGTATAGGGGTGCCAGATGTGTTGCCTGTCAAAATCAGCAAAAGCTTGCCAGTCATCTTGCATGATGCGTTAAACCCAGTGCGATGCTTTTGTCATGACGTTAGATACTAATTGCATGCCTTGTTTGATAGGCTCAGGCAGTTCTGCTGCACCGCTTTCAATAGCGGTTGTTGCGTGTTGATTTTCGTCGTCACGCATTTGCTCAAGTATCGCGCGTGTTTTGTGGTCAGCTTCTGGTAATTGCTCAAGATGGCTGTCGATATGTTTGACGACTTGCCTTTCTGTTTCGGCCAAAAAGCCTAGATTCCACTTATCGCCTGCAAGACCAGCTATTGCACCAATGGATAACGAGCCCGCATACCATAAAGGGTCGAAAATACTGGTTCTTTCACCCAGCTCAGTCACGCGGCCTTTGCACCAAGCAAGGTGATCGTTTTCTTCTTCAGCCGCTTGTTTTAGCTTGTTTTGAATGGTTTTATCTTTTGCTGTGAGCGCTTGCCCTTGGTACAAGGCTTGTGCAGCGACTTCGCCTGCATGGTTTACGCGCATCAATTGTGCAGAAATGTGTGCGTCACTGTCATCCAGTTCAATGTCTTCAGTAACATCGGCGGCAGGGTTTGGGCGGCCTGTTGTTTTTGCGTGCCCAGTTAAGGTGCGTATCACGCGGTCAGCATGGCCAATTAATATGTCAGCGGGAGAAAAAATTCTTTGCACGGTTAAGTCCTGTTGTCTTTGTAATAATGATACCGGATGGGAAGCGTCAATGTATAGCCTGGTGTTAGAAAGGAAGCGATAAGAAAAAAAGAGGTGTGCGAAAGAGGAAAGTCACTTATAATTAACTTGCATATATAATTGATATTATATTCAATTTAGTTATAAATAAACCTATTAAGATTATGACAATTAGTAATAAAAAATTAACACACCTTAAGCGCTTAGAAGCTGAGTCCATTCATATTATGCGTGAGGTTGTAGCAGAATTCGATAACCCGGCGATGTTATACAGTGTTGGAAAGGACTCTTCTGTGATGTTGCACCTTGCCCAAAAAGCCTTTAATCCTGCGCCTCCGCCTTTTCCGCTTGTACATGTTGATACAACATGGAAGTTTAAAGAAATGATTCAATTCCGCGAGCAGCGAGCTAAAGAAGTAGGTATGGAGCTAGTGGTTTATATTAATCCGAAGGGTAAAGAGTTGAATATTTCCCCCTTTGTGCACGGCTCGTCTATGCATACGGACATTATGAAAACGGAAGGTTTGCGTCAGATGTTGGATCAATATAAATATGATGCGGTGTTCGGTGGCGCAAGACGTGATGAAGAAAAATCACGTGCGAAGGAACGTATTTATTCCTTCAGAGATAAAAATCACCGCTGGGATCCAAAAAATCAACGCCCTGAATTATGGGATACGTATAACGGGCGTCATCAACAAGACGAATCTATTCGAGTGTTCCCACTGTCCAATTGGACTGAGTTGGATATTTGGCAGTATATCTATTTAGAAAGCATCCCTATTCCAGATTTGTACTTTGCGAAAGAGCGCCCTGTTGTTGAATACGGCGGAACAAAGATTATGGTGGATGATGATCGTATGCCTGAAGAATTACGGGCAAGCGCCACCATGGAAAAAGTTCGTTTTAGAACATTGGGGTGTTATCCGTTAACGGGTGCGGTCAGTTCAAGTGCCGAAACACTGCCTGAGATTATTCAAGAAATGCTGTTAACTAAAGTGTCTGAGCGCCAAGGTCGTTTGATTGACCACGATGAGTCAGGGTCAATGGAAAAGAAAAAGATTGAGGGGTACTTCTAATGTCGATTGAACAAAATACGCTGATTGAATCGGATATCGAGAGCTACCTTCATCAGCATGAAAATAAAGAACTGCTGCGTTTTATAACGTGCGGCAGTGTAGACGACGGAAAAAGCACCTTGATTGGCCGTTTATTGCACGACAGTAAAATGATTTTTGAAGATCAGCTGGCGGCAATTAATAAAGATTCTAAAAAACACGGTACAACCGGCGAAACAGTTGATTTGGCGTTGTTAGTGGATGGGCTGCAATCTGAAAGAGAGCAAGGCATAACCATTGATGTGGCCTACCGTTTTTTTGCAACCGATAAGCGAAAGTTTATCATCGCGGACACACCGGGGCACGAACAATATACGCGAAATATGGCAACGGGAGCATCCACGGCAGACTTAGCCATTATTCTTATTGATGCACGTTATGGCGTACAAACACAAACGCGTCGTCACAGTTATATCACCAGTTTACTAGGGATTAAGCATATTATCGTGGCAGTGAATAAAATGGACTTGGTTGATTTTAGCGAACAACGGTTCAATGAGATTAAAGCTGAATACAAAGCGTTTGCCGAAGAGATTGGCATTCATGCGCCTATTTTCGTGCCGGTATCCGCATTAACAGGTGATAACGTAGTGAATCCAAGCGCTAATATGCCTTGGAATACCGATGTGCCTTTAATGGAGCAACTAGACTCCATTCCACTAGAAGATACCGTTAACTTGGAAAATTTCCGGTTGCCTATTCAGTATGTAAATCGCCCACATCTAGATTTCAGAGGGTTTTGCGGCACTATCGCAGCGGGCACAATTAAAGTGGGTGATGCAGTAACGGTGTTGCCATCAAAGAAAACGTCGGTCGTTAAGCAAATTATTCAGCCTGCGATTGGCGAAGAGAACATGGCCGTGGATGAAGCGTTTGCGCCGATGGCTGTTACGTTAACGCTTGAAGATGAGGTTGATGTTAGCCGTGGGGATATGATTGTTAAAACGTCTAATATTCCAAGCATGTCTAACCAGCTTGAAGTAATGCTTGTATGGATGGGGGAAGTTCCTATGCAGCCGAATGTTGAATATTTAATTAAACGAGCAACCAATGTAGTGCCAGGGCGGTTTAAGTGTATCGACCATAAGATTGACGTGAATACTCTAGCGAAGGGTGAGGCAGCGGAACTGCATCTCAATGAAATTGGGCAATGTCAATTATCACTCAATAAACTGATTTCTTTTGATGCGTATGCTGATATTAAAGGGACGGGTAGCTTTATAGTTATAGATAAATATACACACGCAACATTAGCTGCGGGAATGGTTCAAAGAGCTGGGAATACAATAGGTCAAAAATCTCAACAACGGCAATACACATCATTCGAAAAAGAGCTTAATGAAATGGTAAGGCAGCACTATCCTGAATGGGGTTGTAAACCGATTGATTAAGTTGCTTGCTGAGCATGTGATGGTAGTCAGTTTTTTACATTAGTTTGTATAGTGTAATTGATTTATAATCAGGCTTTTATTTAGCGGGCTTTCTAGGCGTGTCTTACTACAAACACCATGTTTTTTTCTGTACAAACCAACGCACTGATGGTCGCGCATCTTGCCAAGATCATAATGCGCAAGAAATGCGTGATTATTTAAAAAAGAAAGTTAAAGAGGCCGGTTTATCTGGCCCGGGTGGTGTTCGAATTAATAACGCAGGTTGTTTGGATCGTTGTGGGCAAGGCCCCGTGGTGGTTATTTACCCTGAAGAAACGTGGTATCAGTATAAATCCAAAGAAGATATTAATGAGATTTTTGAGCAACACATAAAAAACAACCAACAAGTGGAAAGGCTGGTCATTTAAGTGATCGAGTAATCAGATAGGTTTGTGGCTGTAAATCAAAAATTACATGTATTTTTTTGTATAAATTGAGGAATAAAAAGCGTGTTAAGAATAACTTTTAGGGAAGCTGTTTAGGGCGGTGGTTAATTGAAACAGCAGGGTTTGCTTCACCTTTGTTCGTACTATTTTGGTTCTAGCGTATATAAAGACTTGTTTGATTCATTGTCTGGTTATGTTCAGCCAGCTCATCAGTATGTTTTTTCTGCTGTTAGGCGAACAGAAAATTTAAACCGGCTGCCGCCAAGTGGCTCAACCCTCGTGGCTGTTAGGTGCTTGAATGAACTTACTCGATTGTCATTTGTGATAAAGCAGGTGACAATTTTTATATCATTTATTTTGAAGTTTGATACTAGCATTTTGAGGGCAAGGGTTGACTTGATTCATGCACATACCCTTTACTCAGATGGTTTTTTGGCCTTCTTTATAAGTTGTGTTTTTAAAAAAAAATACGTACTAACTATCCGATCAACTGATGTTAATTTGGGGTTAAAGTTTTATGCTCACTGGGGGTGGTTAACTAAACTAGTCATCAAAAACGCCGAGTGTGTGGTTTTTCTATCTAGAAAGCATGAGAGTATTATTAAGGATAAGTTTGGTAAGAACATTAAGCGTAGCTGTATTGTACCTAATGGCGTTCGTGCGTTTTGGATTGAAAACAGTTTACAAGAAAAGGCCGCTAAATCGTTAAATGAGACTTTAGTGGGGGTCTATGTTGGAGTCATAAATAAGAATAAGAATATTGAATCTGCCATTAAGGGTTTTTTTCAAGTCACAGAGAAAGGTAAAAAAAAATTTATTGTGGTTGGTGGGACATATGCAGAGTATTGTCGCCATTACAGACCGTTAAGTGCTGATCTCGTTGAAAATGTGTTATTTGTTGGGCAGTGTTCAAAGGAGCAGGTACTGCAACACTTAGTGACATCGGATATATTCGTTATGCCGTCGATCTTTGAAACATTTGGCTTGTCATACATTGAGTCGATAAGTCAGCTTACTCCAGTTGTTTATAGTCGAGGGCAGGGTATTGATGGCTTGTTTGATGATGGGGTTATCGGTTTTCCCTGCAACCCTCGTAACGTAACCAGTATTTGTGACGCGATAAATAAAACACTAGAGGTCTTCCCGTTAGGGATTTCATTTCAAAAAGAGAATCCAGTTAAAGACTTCTCTTGGGAGAAGATAGCAGAAAAAATGATGGCTCAAGTTTATTGTGCTTAAAATACTTTATATACACCAGTACTTCACAACCCCACAATACAGTGGAGGGGTAAGGTCGTACGAGTTCGCAAAAAGATTAGTGGCTAGAGGGTGCCAAGTTAGCATGCTAACATCAGATGCATTTTTTAAACCAGAGTCGCATCAAGGGTTAAACCGCTCATATCAGGTGAAGGTGGATGGTATAGATGTAAATGTTATACATGCCCCATATTCCAACAGAAGTGGTTTTTTATTTAGGGTTTTTGCCTTTATTAAGTTCATGTTTGTTTGTTGCTTATATGCGTATCGTTTTCGCAAGTATGATGTTGTTTACGTAACCAGCACTCCGCTCACTGTAGCGGTACCAGCATTGTTTTTAAATAAGGTTTTTAATATGACAATGTATTTTGAGGTTCGAGATCTTTGGCCCGATATTCCAATTGAGCTTAATATCATTAAGAATCGTTTTATTAAATTTTGTTTGAAAAAATTTGAGTTATACGTGTATCGTTCGGCAAAAAAAGTAGTTGTACTCTCTGAAGGGATGAGGGAAGAGATCGTAAAAAAAGGTATTTCTGACGAAAAATTGCTGTTAATCCCTAATGCATCCGATGTGGCTTTTTTTGATTCATGCATGAAAAAAAAGCAGCCGCATAAATTTGAATTAGATGCCATTCGCCAACAAGCAATTATTGGTTTATATGCTGGTACATTTGGTTATGCTAATGATTTAAGCTATGTGGTGGAATTGGCAAAGGAGCTGAAGGGCAGAGGGGCAAATTTTAGTTTTTTTTTGATAGGGGATGGCGCTGAAAGGGATAAGCTGAAAAAACTGGTGAAAAGCTACAATGTTAATGATGTTGTTAAGTTTCTTCCTGCTGTTAGCAAAGAAGAACTCGTTGGTTACATACAAGCTGCCGATTTTTGCATATCAACTGTTCGAAATAGTCCTGCGTTGTACAATAATTCAGCAAATAAATTTTTTGACGCATTAGCTGCAGGTAGGCCTATCGTTATAAACCATGAGGGCTGGATGAAGAAAAGCATCGATAATAATGGGTTGGGGCTTGTATTGAACTATGACATTGGAGGCTCGGCTGTAAAACTAGAAGCCTTTTTTTCGTCTTATGATATCGTCACCGGTGAAAAAAGAATAAAAGCATATGCTAAAAGCCACTTTGATAGAGAGCTGTTATTCAATCGGCTATATCAGAGCGTTTTTTCTAATCACAATATAAATTAATAAAATCATGGACATTAATTAATGATAAAGGTAAGTGTCTTTACTGCTACTAGGGCAGAGTATGGGTTGTTGTATTGGCTTTTAAAAGAGTTGACCGATAACCCTGCGTTTGATATGCAGTTGGTTGTTGCGGGGACTCACTTGTCACAAGAATATGGTTACACCGTTGATCATATTGTGGCTGATGGATTTGTTCCTACAGAACAAATAAATTGTTTGATATCTTCAGATACGCCTCAGGCCATTACAAAATCCAATTCCTTGGTTTCTTTACAATTAGCAGACTATTTTGCAAGAGAAAGGCCAGATTATTTTATAGTTTTAGGGGACCGTAGCGAACTTTTGTCTGCTTGCATGGCCGCAGTAGTCGCGAAGGTTAAAATTGTACATCTTCATGGTGGTGAGGTCACGGAAGGTGCTATTGATGAGTATATTCGTCACGCAATTACAAAACTGGCAGATTTACATTTTACATCGACAGATGAACATCGAAAAAGAGTGGTCCAAATGGGGGAGCTAAGCAGCTCTGTTATTAACTGTGGTGCCTTAGGCATCGAATCAATTTATAGGCATAAAAAGTTTTCACTCGGTGAGCTGGAAAGTGAATTGAATTACAACTTAGACGGAAACTACTTTGTAATTGCATACCATCCAGAAACTCAGAAAAGAGAAGATAATATTCAAGAGCTTTTATCTGCTGTGGAGCACTACCCTGAATATAAAAAGGTTTTTATTTACCCAAATGCAGATGCGATGAGTCGAAAAATTATTGATGCAATTACCGATTTCTCTGTGAAGTTTCCTGAGCAGGTTTTATTGGTTAAATCGTTGAAGCACCCGGTTTATTTAAGTTTAGTGGAAAATAGTGACCTATTTTTGGGCAATTCATCCTCGGGTGTCATAGAGGTCCCTTATTTAAGAACCCCCACTATAAACGTAGGTGATAGGCAACGTGGACGACCAATGTCTAGCTCTGTGATTAATATTGATATGGATGCTAAGAAAATATCTAAAGCTATTGGGTTAGCCTTGTCGTTGGAGTTTAAGCAACAAGTATCTCTAGCGAGCAATATCTATGGTGAGAACATGGCGTCGAGAGTTATTATCAAGGCCTTGGCGGGGGCTTTTGATAAAAACAGCCAAACAAAGAAATTTAACGACTTGGAGTTTTCCTTATGAGTGTGTATGTCATCGCTGAGGCAGGAGTAAATCACAATGGTAGTTTCGAGTTAGCAAAAAAATTAATATATGCATCTAAAAAGGCGGGTGCCGATGCCGTGAAATTTCAAACGTTTAAAGCTTCTAAGCTAGTTACGAAAGAAGCAAGTAAGGCGGAGTATCAAAAAGAAAACGATAAATCATCAGCATCTCAACTTGAGATGTTGAGTAAATTAGAATTATCAGATGATGATTTTGTAGAGCTCAGTAAGGAATGTGAAAAAGTAGACATCGATTTTTTAACAACTTGTTTTGATGAAGAATCGTTAAAGTATATCTGTGATAATACGCAGCTTAAATTTCTTAAAATAGGCTCAGGAGACTTAACAAACCTTCCTTTGATAATTGAGCATGCTAGAACAGGGAAAAACATAATAATATCGACAGGTATGGCAACTATGTCTGAGGTCGAAGATGCAATGGCCGCGTTAGCGTTTGGTTATTTAGCAGGCAAAACTATACAACCTAAAAACTATAACCAATTAAAGTTGGAATATTTCACGTCCCAAAATATAAAACTAATAAAGGATAAAGTAACAATTCTTCATTGTGTGACTGATTACCCTGCCAAGTTTGAAGATTTAAACTTTGATGCCATTCGTCAACTCCAGTCTGTTTATAAAGTGAAGGTTGGATACTCAGATCATTCTATAGGTATGGAAGCATGCTGTGCTGCTGTTGCTTTAGGCAGTACTTGCCTTGAGAAGCATATCACATTAGATAAAAGCATGGATGGTCCAGATCATGCTGCTTCTGCTTCCCCCGAGGAATTTAAACGTATGGTGGGGGCGGTGCGTAATTTGGAAAAAGCGCTAGTTCCAAATATTAAAACACCTACGACTAGAGAGAGAAAGAATCTAGAGGTGGCACGAAAGTTTTTAGTAGCGAAAAACTATATTAAACAAGGTGAAGAGTTTTCAGTAGATAATGTTGAGATTAAACGTTCAAGAATAGGTGTGTCGCCTAAAAACTTTTGGGATGTTCTTGGCAAGCAAGCAAGAAAGTCCTTTGCCGTGGGAGAAAATATATGTTTATAGTTTTTTTATTGAATTACCGTGTCAAACAGGGGGCATTAAGTGAGTAAGTGCGTTCTTGTTGTTGGTGCTGGGAATTTGGGGTGTCGTCATATACAAAGTTTAGAACTTAGTCAGGAAAAGCTAGATATTATTGTTGTAGACTTGTCAGAAGAGGCATTGTTAAATGCAAAAAAGTTGCTGGCAAAAGAGAATGTAACAAACAAAATCATTTATACCAATAGCATTGCTTCAGTTGACAGGCCAATTGATATTGCTATTGTTGCGACAACAGCAAACTCGCGCCTTGCAATCCTTAAAGAGCTTCTAACTCAGGGTGTTAAGAAAATCATACTTGAAAAAATAGTCTTTAATTCTTTATGTGATATTGACGATGCACGTGAACTTATTTCTGTCAACACAGAAGCAAAAATATGGGTTAATTGCCCGCGACGACTATATCCAATATATCAGCGTCTTAAAAAAGAACTGATGGGTGAAACATTTAAAAAATTCACGGTTAAGGGGGATAACTATGGAATGGGTTGCAATGGTATACATTTCATAGACTTAGTTGCTTATTTGATTGGTGATAGTAATTACCAATTGTCATCAAAAAGAATAGTGGGAGTACATGAAAGTAAAAGGGAAGGTTACGTGGAACTAGTTGGTGGTCTCGATGGTGCTTTTGAGTCTGGCTGTCAACTCGAAATGCTTTGCGGAACTGAAGGAGATAAAGCAGAGTTAGAATTGTGCTTTATTTTGGAGCAAGGCACTTTAATAGTTAATGAGCAGGCTGGCGAAGCCCTATTAAAAAGAGGTGATTCCTCGGAAATAATTGAGTTTAATGTGCCGTATCAAAGTGAGTTAACTGGCCCGTTAGTGGACCGTATTTTTTCCGAAGGTTTCTGTGAATTGACCACTATTGAAGAATCCATGACACTACATTACCCTTTTATTTCAGCAGCATATGAGGCATATGCTGGGCGTTTTGGGGTAAATAATAAAAAATTTATACCACTTACATAATTGAGGTTCAAAATGAAGAGTTTATTAAATAGCAGTTTGTTATATTTAATAAAGCAAATTCTTTGGCAGGCACCTGTAGATGTTATTAGTGCGGTAGGTTTTAAAGGGCTTTTTTTATTATTTCAAATATCTTCAATTTGGATAATGATTTCTTGGGTAAGTGGGAATATGCTGCCAGCTGTAAAAGGCATTATTCAATTAAATGATTCGTCTTATGTTTATTTGGCTGTCGGCTGGCTATTATTGATTGCAGCTTCGGCTTCAAGTTTGTTGTCTAGGTGGTTGGCATTAAGAGGTGTTGGCAAGCTAGAACAGTATGTCGGCGATAGGGCCGGAGGTAGTGTTATTTTAGTGTCTGATTACCGTAATCTCACAAAGGTGATGTTAGGGGTGATAGACGCGATTGTTCCTTTTGTTTTTATAACTTGTGTTTTAGTAGCTTGGATAATAGTTCAGCCAGGGTTAATATTTCCAATTGTTATGTTGGTTATTTTAGTAGGGTTTTTGTTTCGGAAAGGAATAGTTTTCTCTGCAGAAAAATTTGAAAACAAGGGGGAAAAGGTTAAGCCAGAAGAGTACCTTGGTAGTACTCAGCATAAAAGCTTCAAACAAATTTTGATGGTTTCACAATATATCTCTTTGGTCGTATATGCGCTTATTGCCACAGGTATTGTGGGGGTGTTGGTAATTATAGATTCGTTAGGGAGTTTACACACTATAGGTTTATTGCCTGTTGCAACTGCTATCGCGTTGTTACAGTTTAAGTCATTTATAAGTCTTTTAGTTCGTTTGGGCGCTTATGTGGATAGTGTCTTAAAAGTTTCAGAGGTTCTTAAGAACGCATGATATTGCCAAGTAAGTTAATGTCTCTAGTGAATAAAATAGAGAGAGGCTCTAAGGTAGATCTTAATTATATGGGGGTCGACTGTTGGCCTGTCGTTAGAAATACATTTATGAGCATGGCATCGCCCGGTTTTAAAAAGAGAGCAAGAAAAAATTCAATTAAGCAATTTTATCTAGCAATATTCGATTTTTTGAGGTTGCTTTTTTTTAGTAAACACGTTGATGCGATAGTTCTAACAGATAAAAAGTTTCAGGCGAAAGCTAATGGAAAGTTATATTATAAGGACGCCTCAGTGATTAAGGAGCTTCTTTTAAGCTCAGGGAAAAGTTGTCATATACTGACCCAAAACGGGCCAGAAAGAAGCAATAAGAAAGAGAAAAGCAGTTCGATCCTTATGTTGACAGCAATGGCTGTAATTATTTCAAAAATATTGAGGTGGTTAGATTTTTCGCAGACAACTTCAAACTATCTCCAAAATATATATAACTGTAACGAACTAAAAAGCTTGGGCTTTGAAAATGTACAGAGCTGTAAAAAAATAGAGAAAAATATTTACTTTGTTATTGTCGCTAGTTTTTTGTTCGGCATTCTGCTGAGACGCTTGCGCCCAAAAAAAAGCTATATTGTGTGTTATTACTCATGTCTTGGGATGGCGTTATGTGTGGCTTGTAAAAAGCTCAACATTGAAGCAATTGATGTTCAACATGGGGTGTCGGGCTCTAGTATGAGGGCCTATGGTCGGTGGGCTAGTATTCCTGTAAAGGGCTATAACACACTTCCAAAGTCATTTTATTGTTGGACACCAATAGATGTAAAAGCAGTGGAGTCTTGGTCAAAAAAAACGTCATATCATAGAGTGTTTTTTACAGGGAATATTTGGCGTCAGTACCTAGTTGAGCGAGATAAGTCTACGTTACCAGAGGAGCAAAAGCTCTCGAAACAAGTGGAGGGCTACAAAAAAGTTGTGTTGTATACGGCACAGAAAAAAGAGTTGCCAAAACTACTTGTTGATTTAATTAAGCAAGCACCGGCGAACATTTTTTTTATGATCCGGCTGCATCCAGATGCATCTGCTCACGAGATGACTCTTATAGCTAAAAAATTAGATGAGGCTGAGATTAACTATTCGGTATTTAATGCAACGAAGTCTCGAATACATAAAGTGATTCAGTTAGCTGATTTTCATGTGACAGAGTGGTCTGCAGCTGTATATGACGCATACTTAGAGGGGCTAAATTCGATAGTAATATCTCCAGTCGGAGAGGATTATTTTAATGATTGGATTAAATTAGGGGTCGTTCGTTACAGTAGTAGTGTTTTGGTGACCCTAAGTTACCTGTCAGCTGCGGGCGATGAAAGTAGGGGCTGTAGTAAAAGCTTAGATGAAGTAAAAGCAATCGTTCTCGGTTGATTAATCGAAACTTAGTATCTGAGTTAAAAAAGTTATTCCTTTATTTGGAAACTCTATTGCGTAATAGGAGTTACTGGGTTGAAAGTTCGGAAAAATAGATTTTAATGACAAAAATAAATTATTGTTTGCTGTCCCAAGTTAGTGATCATATACCTTTAATCAAAAGCTTATTAAGTGCTAAAAATGATTTTACTTTATACGTTTTTTCTGAAAAGGACCGTTTGCAAATAGGTGAACTATTTTCACCTATAGTTGATATAAAAATCGTTCCATTGGTGAACGTTGCAAGTAAAAAGAATTGGGAAATTATTTGCTCTTATGTTGATGTTATAAGTGGAAAAAGAAATTTTTTTTATAAGGTTGGTTTTAAAGATAAGGTGCCGCTGAATGTTCTAAATCGTTACTTGTCGCTGTCCTCGTTACGTCATGAAGTGGCTAGAATGTCAGCATTAGATGAGTATATTATGTCTAACAAAGTCCATAATATGGTGGTCTGCTCAAGATATATTGATTCTAGGATTCAAGAGTTTATTCCGAGTAGGCCTTGCAGCTTTTTACTTTGTAAGAGTGGTCTTTTTAAAGTAGCAAAGAGAAGTATGATCTTTGTTAAAAGAATTTATAAAGTCCGTATTTCTGTTCTCGAGTTGTTAAAGAGCCTACAGCCTTATTCTATGTTTTCTAGCCGAACGGAAGGGAGTTTGGTCAGCAAAAAGCCAAGAAATGCTTCTTTTTTAGAGGAGGAGTTGGATGAAAAAAGAAACTGCCGCCTCAGAAACGTGTTGTCGAGTGATGAGAATGTTGACCTTAATGTGTATTTTTATGATTTAAGGCCGAATTACCTTGTTTCAAAGCTGACTTATTTATTGCCAGTAATGAAAACTTTTTTGGAAAAGGGTAAAAGAGTGAGGTTAATCGTTGAAGGAAGGGGGGCATCTAAAGAAGCGAAGGATGAAGCAGAGGCGATTTGTAATGATTTTTTGGGCGAAAGAAGTCTATTTTCTTGTGTTTATTCCTCCGGGAATTCTTTAAAAAGCCTTTTAAAGATAAGTTTGGCTGGTTTAATTATTAGCAAATGGAGTCACCTATCCTTAGCTAGGCAGCATGCCTTAAGGACGAGTGTCTCTTTTGAAGATTTAGTGCTTAAGTATCCCGCTAAGAATTGGCTAGGTCTAATAGATTCATATCAGCTAACAATGATCAAAGAGGCGGTGAAAAAGTTTCAACTTGCGAGCACAGTAGGGGCTATACAATATGGCACGCCTGATTATACGCAGCTAGCATACCGTTATTTCCAATCAGATATTCTATTTACTTATGATCGACCGTCATCTGCAATATATAATTCTTTGAATGTAGGCTCAGCATGTGTTGAGTCAGGCTCTTTAGAGACTGAGTCGTTGCTAAAAGGACTTTCTAGAGAAGAAGAGGCTAGAGTGGTAGTGGTTTTTTTTGACCAGCCAATATTGCAGCGCGAAGACTTTGATCAAAATTTGGTGGATAATACTTACAAGTTTCTTTTTCAGGTTTCGAAGCTGAAAAATGTCGATGTTTTAATAAAGTGTCACCCTCGGAGACCTAAAGATAGTTTGCCAATTCAGCTTCAAGAATCTTCGGCGCAATTTATCGAAGGAGAAGACTTAGGGCAAGTTTTCATGAGAAGTACATTTTCTATCTCGTTTACATCTTCTTTGCTTGATGTTGCAGCTTACGCGGGCAGCTTGCCTATTTCTATAGGCGGAGATCGTTATTACTCGAAAGGACAAAAAACTTCGTTCGAATTGGTAGGAGGTATAATTAGCGAAGATTTTAATCAGCTCGAAAAAACAATTAGTTTATCCGCCATAAATGCGGAATATAAAGATAAATTAACTTATAAGACTAAAAAAATTCATAATAGTTATTGTTCTCAGTTAAAACCTTCAGAAATAATATACAACACATTTACAAACTGCTGACATTTTGAGTTAAAGCCCGAATATTCGTTACTGAGAGTTTTTTTGTGTGGGAATAATAAAATCGATATGTGGCTGTTATTGGAGGGGGGGGGGCGTCGAGGCGATAAGGGCAAATAATTTAACCTTAAAAAAGTCTTATTCTAGTTATTGATTTAGTAGGGGGGGGTAATAAGCCCATTTATGTTGCGGTTATTTAGACTTTCTTGAATAGCATCTGGTGAAGGTCTGTTTTCTAAGTAGTTTTTAGCTATTGTATCTGTGAAATCTCGGTTTCTTGTATATCTTATTTCTAACGACTTATCTTGTGCTTTTGCGCAATAGTTTTCTTTGTTTTTAATGTATAAAGAAAGTGAATTAATCGTGGATTTAACGGCTAACATGCCAAGGGCAAATGGATCCACTCTTTCTATTGGTGGAAGAGTGTGAAATAAGATGTCCCCGGAATCAAGGCCCTTGCTCAATAAATGGATTGTTGCTCCAACATAGTCGGGGCGGCGATCATAAAGTGCCCAGAAGTTGCAACTGCTGCCTCGGTAAAATGGAGACAAGCCCATGTGTATGTTAATGGCCTTCTTCTGAATGAGGAAATCACATAAGTCACCTTTTATAAAACTGCTGCCAAATATAATGTATGCGTCACTATCTAAAGCAGGTGCCAATAAACTTTTTGTTGTTAGGTTTAGATCTCCCATTTTTATCGAAATCATCGATGTGTTTGAGTTGCTAAATCGAGGCGAGCCGAAGTATTTGTTTTCTGCCTCGATTACATGTGAAAAATACTTTTGCATGATGTGTGAGCGATCGAAAAAATCTTTGACTTGGCCAGGGAAAATAGTATTGCACTCCTGTACAACATAAACATGATCTGCAATAGAGGCTATTTTTTCGACAAGTGCTATATGTCGTGGCTGGTTGCTTGTGAAAATAGTTACTTTCATTATTTTGTTATCGCTTTAATAATATTTGAATGGTCTTCCCTAGGGAATTCTAAGGAGCTATGTTCCGACTTAGACATGTTAGAGCAAAAGCCGACCTTAACGCCTAGGTTCTCTAAGATCTGTAGAGTATTTTGATTGTAGGAGTTATTTGGGTGTGCCACGGTGCTTATTTTAGTGTTGGCTAGCTTACTTAAAACCTGATTGTTTTTTTTATATTCATCTTCTTGTATTGAGGCGGGCAGTTGGGAAAGAGCCGTCGGGTGTGTGTGTGAATGTAAACCAATAACATGGCCTTTTTCGGCCAATTGGACGACATGTTCTTTATTCAACCATAAGTCTTCACTAAATTTAGATATATCTATGCCATCTTTTTTTAGCATAAGCGCCATAGCTTCTGTATAGCTTTTAGTGCCAAGAGATACATCTCTTATGTAGCGAAACTTTCTGTCATCATCAGAATAAAATGAAAACTGCTTTAAATAAGAGTTTTTATTATAGTTTCGAAGTGATTTTGATACGGAAGCACTAAATTTTGATTCACTGATGAGTTTAAAAAAAGCGTTGTAGAAGTCAGTTATTGTCGGGAAGCATGAGGTTCGATATTTTCTGTAAATTTCTAATATTTCATACTGACCTTCAAGTACGCTGGAGTATATAAACCAAAAGGCAGTAAGGCCGTAAGACTCTAGAATTGGAAGCGCGACCTCATATTGTGACAGGAGAGCATCGTCAAAGGTTAAGCATATTTCATCATTGAGGGTATTGTTTTTTGCTTTTTCCAACCAGGTATTTGCTGAAACCAGCCTGTTTTTACCATAGAATTTAATTATTGATTTTAATTCTTCACCAGTTATTGCGCCTTGGCCTGTTATGTGTTTTTCGCTTGAAAAGTGATGTAACATAATGCCGTGGGGAATTCCAACATTCATCGAATACCCCCTAGAATAGATTTATATTGACGCATGGCCTTCGCTTGCTCTTGTATTGAATATAGTTCGTTGCTATCTGCGATGAAACTTTCAACTTGGCGATAAAGCCCAGGTTTGAACTTCTGATCTAGCTCGCTCTCTAGTTCTACGTCATCTACAGAAATAGAGCCAATTTTTTGAATTTTTAATTCCTCTAGGGGGCTAAGATATAGGCGATGACGTGTCGTTAAAACTTCTAATGTCCAGCGGCCAGGAGCAGACCAGTTGGCTTGGTAAGAAAAAAGTGCACCAGAATCAGTTTTACCTGCGCCAGCAAAGGCAGCAGCTGGAGTGTGCCACGGTAAGGAGCCACTTGTATAGCAAGATATTTCCTTTGGGGTTCCCCCAAGAAAGAAGGCAAGGTCTACGACATGAGTGGAATTTGCAAAAAACCAGTTTTCTTTGACGTTAGGAGCTTTTTTAATGGAGTTAATAACATGTCCCCATTCTGTAAACTCAAAGTTAAAAGAATTGACACCACCGTCATCGTGAATAATGCTTTGTGCTTTGAGTACCGAGCTATAAAAGCGCCGATTATAGGCAACGAAAACTTTGGCCATTTTTTTAGAGCTGAGTTTGGCGACCTCTTCTATTTCCTTTTTGTTAAGGCCGCCGGGTTTTTCGACGAGAATGCTATTTATGCCATATTCAATTAGAGCAGTGGTTGTTTCTGCTAATTGTTCCACACTAACGGCTACGATAGCTTTAGAAGGAATTTCTGGGTTAGATGTTAGAAATTTATTGAGCCCACCAGAAATCACAGTGGTGCCAACGTTCTCTTGAAAATTCTGTGCGGATAATTTGCCACGGCCAATGGTGATAAATTCAATTTCTTGTGCTTGAAGAACATTGGCATATGCAATGGCCATAGGGCCAGATCCAATTAGCCAAATCATGATTTAGATGTTCTCATTGTATGATGTGATTGCTTGCGGTTGAAATTGTGAAATATAACATTTTTTAATTAAATGTGTCGTTTGTAATGGCGTGATTTTTAGGCAAGCTGCTTTATTTTTAACAGGACTATCTAGCCTTCATGATGTGTTCGGCAAGCTCAAAATCATCAATGGTATCAATGTCCACATCAATTGATTGTGTGATAAAAGGAATGCGGTTGCCAAAAAATATGCTTTTAGAATTAGTTTCTAAAAAGGTGCTGATGTTGAATATATATATCAAGCCGTTCAGGTGATAAGCATCTTGTTGTCGTTGCCGTGGTAACCAAGGGTCTGCAGCTTCGATATATTGTGTGGCAACCTTGTCCTGAATATTCCAAAGCTGTGATGGAGGGGGTAGTGCTTGAGAAAAGGTGGCAAGGCTATCGGCATTTTCAGTGTGAATAGTCTCTATACATTGCTCTATTAGCGAGAGTTCTCTGAGGGGTGAGGTTGCTTGGAGGAGAATTAGAAAGTCAAATTTTTCGGTAAGTCGAGCAATTAAGTTTCGAATTGCATCTACTACTAATGCGGTATCTGTAGAAAGCTGAGCTGGTCTCATAAAGACTTCTGCTCCATAATTTGAGGCCACGGTCGCTATTTTTTTGCAGTCAGTAGAGACGACGACTTTGTCGATGTACTTTGAGTCGTTTGCCATGCAAAGTGTATGAGCTATTAAAGGTTTCCCACAAAAGGGGCGTAGGTTTTTACCGGGCAGGCCTTTGCTTCCACCTCTCGCAGGAGTCAGTGCGAGTACTTTTTTTCCGTGAATCATTGTTATGCCAGAATGGGGGGGTGTTGTATTGCTTTGAAAGTGAATCAAAGGTTACCATACGAAAGAAAATTAGCAATGAGTTGGTTAAAGAATAAATTTTTATGTGGCAGATGTTAAAATGAAGCGCCTAATAGACTTAATCGTAGCCATATTGGCTTTAGTTGTTTTAAGCCCTGTTGCAATTATTGTGGTTGTTTTGGTGTATTTGAAATTGGGCCTTCCCGTTTTTTTCATTCAGAAACGCCCTGGACTTCATGGTAAGCCTTTTTGTATTTATAAGTTCAGAACAATGAATGATATCTTTTCTGACGGACTAGTTCATAAAGGAGACTTGGAGCGGATGACTCGTTTCGGTTGGGTATTGCGCAGTACAAGCTTAGATGAAATACCTCAGTTATGGAACGTGATTCGCGGAGATATGAGTTTGATAGGTCCTCGCCCGTTACTCATGGAATATTTGCCGTTATATAATGATCGACAGATGAAGCGACATGATGTTCGGCCCGGCATTACAGGTTGGGCGCAGGTTAATGGTCGGAATAATTTGAGTTGGCAAACTAAGTTCGAATTTGATGTCTGGTATGTGGAAAATCAATCCTTCAGCCTGGACATGAAAATATTGTTTTTGACTGTTAAGAAGGTTTTACTAAGGGAAGGTGTTACTTCGAATAATCACGCTACATCAGAGCCTTTTGAGGGGAATGATAATTAAAGCCAGAAGTTGAGTTGGGTTTTTATGTAAAGAATAGCGAGAGAGCTCTTCTATTTATGGCAAGAATTAGTTATTTGGAACATTAAAAAACATGTGTGAATAAAGAGGGTGAATGTTTCTTTAGGTGATGAGAGCGTGAGAGAAGGGCATCAAAAATATAGGCCAGAAGTTGATGGGTTGAGAGCAATTGCTGTTTTGGCAGTTGTTTTTTACCATGCGGATTTTAAATTTGATAAAACTCAGATATTAAGCGGTGGATTTATTGGGGTTGATGTTTTTTTTGTAATTTCGGGATACTTAATTACTTCAATTATTCTTAAGGATTTAAATCGGCAGTCCTTTTCATTTCGTGAGTTCTATGAACGTAGAGTTCGACGTATTTTTCCTGCGCTTTCTTTTGTAATTATTATTTCCAGTGTGTTTGCGTGGGTGCTGCTTGTGCCTTCGTCTTTTCAAGAGTTTTCTGCAAGCGCAATCGCTTCGCTACTTTTTTATTCAAACTTTTACTTTTTAAGTCTTGATAGTTATACGGCAGAACCGAGTGCATTTAGGCCATTACTGCACACATGGAGTTTGGCGGTCGAGGAGCAGTTCTATTTGATCTTTCCTCCATTTTTGTGGTGGATAAATAAGGTGTCTGGTATTCGCTATCAGAATATTGTTTTAGTTGTTTTATTTGTACTATCTTTCTGCTCAACTCAGTGGTTCAGTCTTTACTCTTATGATGCTAATTTTTATTTAATAATTGGGCGAATATGGGAGTTAATGTCAGGTGCTTTTTTAGCGATTAATGCCACCAAGCTTAATGGCCTTCTATCAAGAACATGGCAGTCAAGCATGGCCTTTGTTGGCTTGTTAATGCTGTTAGGTTCAATGATGTTATTGAATCATCATATGAGGCACCCAGGTATTGTGACTATAGTCCCCGTAGTAGGAGCTATGCTGTTAATTGTGTTTACAATAGAGGAAAACTGGATTAGACGGATTCTTTCTTCAACTCCAGTAGTATTTATAGGGTTGATTTCCTATTCGTTTTATTTGTGGCACCAGCCTGTTTTCGCATTTTCTCGGCTTGCATCAGTTGACGAGCTAGGCTATTTAGAAAAGTTATTTCTTGTTGTGTTTTCTGGATTGTTAGCTGTATTTAGCTGGAATTTTGTTGAAAAGCCCTTTCGAGAGTTGAAAAAAATTAGTTTAAGAAAGTTCAGCGCTATTTTATTTTTTTTGTTGTTTTCTATGATGGTTTTTTTTATATGGGGGCAACAAACTGGTGCGGTAATTGGAAGCCGTTCATCAATGGGGCTAATGGAAGACGTTAGACGAGGAGTAATTAGTAAGCAAGGAAAACCCTGCTATGGCAATAGTGTGAATAAAACATGTATCCTGGGTGACGACTCTAAAGAACCAAATTTCGCTGTTTTAGGAGATAGTCATGCGCTGACTTTATCGGAGTCAATTAACGGTTTGTTAAAAGCTAATGGGGCCTCGGCTTATTTGTATACAATGAATGGTTGTCCTTTCATTGTTGGCATATTGAGGCGGTCTTATGATCGGCCATGTGACGAGCATGTGGAAAGTGTGTTTGAAAAAATTTCGGAACACGGTATTGAGTCGGTCATTATTAATGATAGGAGAAATGCTTATATCTTAGGGAGTATGTTTGATAACCAAGAAGGTGGTGTTGAGCGCGGAGATCCTCTTATTTATTCAGTGAAAAAAGGTATGAATTCTCCAACTCGAAAAACTGATGTGCTGAGGTTGCAGAGGAAGACTTTGATACGTTTGTTCGAAATGGGGGTAAAAGTATACTTTATTCTTCCAATACCTGAGGTGGGTTTTCATGTGCCGCGAACCTTAAAAAAGGTTGTTGGTACTAGACGTTACCCTCTTACGACGAACAGGGATCTTTATTTCAAAAGAAATAATGATATATTTTTACTCGTGGAGAGTTTAAAAAATGAAAAGCTGTTTGTGCCAATTTTTCCTCATCAGGTTTTATGTGAAAAAGTTAAGGGTAGATGTATGACACATTCTGATCATGAGGTTTATTATACGGATGATAATCATTTAAGCATTGAGGGCAGTGAATTAGTTGTGGGTACTATGAAGCACATTCTTTTTCCAATACGGTAAAGGGCCATGGTTTTTGGTGAAATAAATTTATTTGTAATAAATACACTAGCAATTTGAGTCGGCTTTATGCTGTTATGAGTGGGGAATGGGAAATTGCTTCTTGCACGCCCAGTGGTTGCGTTTGTGGCGAGAGTTTTCTAAATCGAGAAGTATAAAAGGGAATGGGATGAAACGAATAGCTATTCTAGGTGCAAGCGGCCATGGCAAGGTGGTTGCCGAAGTTGCCGAATTAACTGGTTGGGGCGAGGTGGTTTTTTTTGATGATGCATATCCGGCGGTAAAAACAATTGGTGAGTGGTCAGTTCAAGGAACAGTGGAAGATTTGGTCGCCGATGCTGGCCAGTTTCAGGCTGCAATAATTGCTATTGGTGATAATCAAATTCGTCTGGAGAAGTCTAAGTATCTTTTATTGGAAGGGGTTAAGCTCGGAACATTGGTCCATCCGTCTTCTATAGTGAGTAAATTTGCGGAAATTGATGCTGGTACAGTTGTGATGGCAGGAGCTGTTATTAATCCATTTGTTTCAGTAGGGTTAGGCTCAATAATAAATACATCTTGCTCTATTGATCATGATTGTATTCTTTCTGAGGGAGTTCACGTTAGCCCAGGCGCTCATGTGGCTGGTGGTGTTTCAGTTGGGGAGATGAGCTGGCTTGGAATAGGTTCAATAGTAAAGCAAGGCGTTGAAATTGGTGCTTCAGTTATTGTTGCTGCTGGGGCAGTTGTTATTAATGATGTTCCACGTAACTCGATGGTAAAAGGTATTCCCGCCAAATAAGGACAAACGATGTTGAGTAAAAAAATATCTTCCTGGCCCTTCTATACTCAAGAAGAGGCGGATGCGGTTTCAGAGGTTTTACTTTCAAATAAAGTCAATTACTGGACTGGAATTGAAGGGCGTGAATTTGAAAAAGAATTTGCGAATTGGTCTGGTTGTAAATACGCCGTTGCTTTAGCAAATGGAACGGTTGCTTTGGACTTGGCTTTCAAGGCGTTAGGTATTGGTAGTGGTGATGAAGTCATTGTTACGTCGCGGACTTTTTTAGCGTCTGTTTCTTCTATCGTGACCGCCGGGGCAGTCCCCGTGTTTGCAGACGTCTCCTTAGATTCACAAAATATTACCCCAAATTGCGTTCGCGAATTGATATCAGCCAAAACGAAAGCGATATTATGCGTGCATTTGGCTGGCTGGCCGTGTGACATGGACGAGATGCTGGCGATATCAGATGAGTTTGGGTTTTATGTGGTTGAAGATTGCGCGCAGGCGCATGGGGCAAAATATAAAGGTAAGCCCGTTGGTTCAATTGGGCATATTGGCTGTTGGTCTTTTTGCCAAGATAAAATTATGACGACAGGTGGTGAGGGCGGCATGGTAACGACTAATGACTATGATTTGTGGTCAAAAATGTGGTCGTACAAGGATCATGGTAAGTCGTGGAACTCAGTTTACGAAAAAGAACATCCGCCAGGTTTTAGATGGTTGCACGATTCTTTTGGCACTAATTGGCGTATGACAGAAATGCAAGCAGCACTTGGTCGAATTCAATTGAAGCGAATGGCTGACTGGTCGTGTGAGCGCCAAGCTAATATAAATAAGATATGGAATGCTGCCAAGCAATGTAATGGTTTGCGTGTTCCTGATGTGCCTGATTATATTGAGCATGCAGCTTATAAGTGTTACGTGTTTGTGGAGCCGGATAAGTTAAAGGTAGATTGGAATCGTGATCGCATTATGTCTGAGATTAACGCATTGGGTGTGCCGTGCTTTTCAGGTTCATGTTCAGAAGTTTATTTGGAAAAAGCTTTTGATAACACAAAGTATCGCCCTTTGGAGCGTTTGCTGAACGCTAAAGAGCTAGGCGAAACGTCATTGATGTTTTTAGTTCATCCGACACTAACTGAAGAAGAAATGGCTCAAACGTGTGATGCTATCAGACACGTTATGGGTATTGCCAAGGTATAACTGCTTTGGCGATGTAAGTATATGCTTACATTAAGTGAAGCCTTTTCCTACAGTAATAAGTGTTCGAATAGAGTAAGTTATTGTTTAACACCTTAAAAAACTAAAGTGAGGTGTAGGATTTTTGTTATTAAATATCATGGAGGATAATATGTTTAGAAATCTATTTTTATGTGTCTTGTTGCTTTTAGCAGTTTCAGCTTTTGCAGTTGATATTAATAAAGCATCAACAGAGGAACTTGCGAAAGGGTTAAAAGGTGTAGGGGAAAGTAAAGCTGCAGCAATTGTTTTGTATCGTAAGGAAAACGGACCTTTTAAAACGATGGCTGACTTGGCAAAAGTAAAAGGTATTGGCGCTGCAACGGTTGATAAAAATCGGGAAAATATCGAGCTAAAATCAAAATAGTACGCTCAATAAAAGTAATAATTAGCCCTGCTTGTCAGGGCTTTTTTATATTTAATGTTGGTGATTCCTTTCGAATTATTAGCGTTTCGCTTTAGATTGTTGGCAATGTATAATCAATACAACAGTTCAACGTTAAGGGAAGTAAGGTTTTATGGATAAAAATACTTTTTTATTGCCGAAGTGGTTGTTATCCCAAAACCGTCAAATAAAAAGAGGTATTATCTTACTATTTGATTTGCTCATTATTGAGTTGTCATTGTGGATTGCTTTTTCCTTACGGCTTGGTGAGTTTTATTTGCCAAGTGGCGGTGTGGGTTACCTCTTCATGGTGGCTCCAGTGCTTGCGATACCCATTTTCATTAGGCTTGGTCTATACAGGGCTATTATTCGATATTTGGGCTTTCATTCTTTATGGATGGTAGTTAAGGCTGTTTCTCTTTATGCATTATTATTAAGTTTTGTAGTCTTATTGGGGCGCATTGAGTTTGTGCCACGATCTGTTCATATCATTAATTTTCTAGTTGTATTGCTCGCGATTGGCGGCAGTCGAATGATTGCACGGTGGTGGCTGCTTGAGATACCTAACAAGACTCTTGTTAAAAACTTACGTAAAGTGGTTATTTATGGCGCAGGTTCATCAGGCGTCCAAGTATTTGACCAATTACGAACAAAAAGAGACATGAAGGTTGTTGGCTTTATTGATGACGAGCTGTCTCTACATAACAGGCAAATACGAGATATACGAGTACGGTCGCTTTCACATTTAAGCAAAATGGTAGAGCGCGAAGGTGTGACTGATGTGTTATTGGCAATGCCGTCGGTTGCTCGGTCACGACGCAACCAAATCATTACATTATTAGAACCATATTCTGTAAAAGTGAAAACGTTACCTTCTCTTGCTGAAATAGCAACAGGTGAGGTGACGGTGGATGATATTCGTGATGTGGAAATTGAGGATTTATTAGGTCGAGATATTGTGGCGCCTGATGAGGCGTTATTAGGTAAGAATATTACAGGTAAAACGGTAATGGTGACCGGCGCTGGAGGCTCGATTGGTTCTGAGTTATGCAGGCAAATTTTACGTTTGCAGCCTCGTAAGCTGGTTTTGTTTGAGAATAGTGAGTACGCTCTTTACACGCTAGAAAAAGAGTTGCAACACATACACGAATTGCTGAAATTTGGTGAAGCTGTGACGGTATTGCCCGTTTTGGGTTCTGTTTTTAATAAAACACGAATAGAAAAGGCGTGTTTAGATTGTGGGGTGCAAACGCTTTATCATGCTGCCGCCTATAAGCATGTTCCGTTAGTAGAGCAAAACCCGGGTGAGGCGATACAGAACAATGTGTTAGGTACGTTGTATACAGCCCAAGCGGCTATTCAGGCAAACGTCACATCATTCATTTTAGTTTCAACGGATAAGGCAGTTCGCCCAACAAACACGATGGGTGCTTCGAAGCGGTTGGCCGAGCTTGTACTGCAAGCCTTAGATAAAAAAGGCAGTAAGAAGACACAATTTAGCATGGTGCGCTTTGGTAATGTGCTGGGTTCGTCTGGCTCAGTTATTCCGCTATTTAAAAAACAAATTAAACAAGGTGGCCCTGTTACAGTGACAGATCCTAAAATAATTCGTTATTTTATGACGATACCTGAAGCGGCACAGCTTGTGATACAAGCGGGCGCGATGATGAAGGGCGGTGACGTATTTGTTTTGGATATGGGTGAGCCGGTTAATATTCTTGAATTGGCGCGAAAAATGATTCATTTAAGTGGCATGGAGGTACAAGACGAAAGTCACCCAAATGGTGATATAACCATTAAATATACAGGGCTAAGGCCAGGGGAAAAGCTGTATGAAGAATTGCTGATTGGCGATAACGTGTCTCTAACAAATCACCCTAAAATTATGCGTGCACTAGAGGAAGTAATACCGTGGTGCAACTTAGAGCCAATATTAATGCAATTAGAAGACGCAGTTAAAAAAAGCGATTTTGAAAAAGTAAGGGCTGTGTTGTTGGAAGCTGTCTTGGGATTTAGGCCACAATGTGAAACGCAAGATGTGGTTTCCAAAAGTATTCAGCAAAATGAACTATCGCAAGATGCAAACGTGATTAAGATTTAAGGCGACCCATTGAAAATGGGAAAGGTTGATTTTAACGAAACCAGATGAAATATAAAAATAATAGAAAACAGTTTGAACTGGCCATTGTGGTTAGGTGAAAAAATGGATAGAATATGCGGCTCTTTTAAGTATAAGTAAGCACCTGCGAAGTAGGTGAGGTAAAAAATGAAAACATTTAGTGCAAAAGCAGAAGAAGTAGAACGCGATTGGTATGTTGTAGATGCTGAAGGTAAGGCATTAGGCCGTTTGGCTACAGAAATTGCCCTTCGTTTACGTGGCAAACATAAGCCTGAATTCACACCACATGTTGATACTGGCGATTATATCGTTGTGATTAATGCGGAGAAAATTGGCGTGACAGGTAATAAAGAAAAAGACAAGATGTATTATCATCACACGGGTTACATCGGTAACTTAAAGTCAGTTTCTTTAGGTAAGTTACGTGAAACATATCCTGAACGTATTATTCAATCTGCTGTTAAAGGCATGTTGCCAAAGAATACGTTAGGCAGAAATATGTTCAAAAAAATGAAAGTATTTGTTGGCGCTGAACATACACATCAAGCACAGCAACCTAAAGTTTTAGAAATTTAATCAAGAGTTTATAAACATGGCACAAACCGAATATTACGGAACAGGTCGACGTAAAAGTGCAGTAGCACGAGTATTTGCGCGTCCAGGCAAAGGCGAAATCAAAGTTAACAACGCATCGTTAGATACGTACTTTGGTCGCGAAACAGATCGTATGATTGTTCGTCAACCACTTGAAACAGTTGAAGTCACTGGTAAATTTGATTTATTAGTAACGGTAAAAGGCGGTGGCCCTTCTGGTCAAGCCGGAGCCATCAGGCTTGGCATCACGCGTGCGTTGATGGAATATGATGAAGAGCTTCGTCCAGCGTTGCGTAAAGCAGGCTTTGTGACACGTGATTCGCGTCAAGTAGAACGTAAGAAGGTTGGTTTACATAAGGCTAGAAAACGTCCTCAATACTCTAAGCGTTAATAAAAAACGTTTAAGTACGGTACATATTTTAAAAACCCATCATTTTGATGGGTTTTTTTATGCTTATAGAAAGTTGTAATTGTGTGGTATCCCGATAAGATAAAGCTTTTGGTTTTAGATGTTTTAAAAGCTAGCTTGGGTAATTGAGGGAAAAGTTAATGACGGACTACAAGGCAAAGTTTCAGAAAGCGATTAAATCACTTGATGAATCCGAGCGTGAAGCGACAGACAATATTACAACGTTGTATAAAGCCTTACTTGGGTTGTTAAACGTTGTAAAAGTTAAGCATAAGTTAATTGGTAAAGCAGTTGCAAAGCTCCCTAAAAAGGTTCAGCCAGACAAGCTTCCTCTGGTTGATCTTGAGCGTATCAAGGACCTTTTGATTAGTCATATGGGTGATAGTGAGGAAGCTGATTCTAGTTTGTTAGTCTTAGAAGAGCTGCTATTACATTTGAGTGCTTCTACAGTTTTTAAAGATGATGTTTCATCGCTTCAAAAGATGTTGTCGTCAGCCGCCAATTCAAAAGATTTTATCAATATTGCTCAAAAAATTGCCACTATCGTACTAGATAATAATGATACGGCTGGTAGCCTGGGAAATTCATCTGAAGAATCTATAGAGGCTATCAAAGATGGGTTATTGGCGCAATTAAGTGAACTTGAAACGTCAGATACTGATATTGCGCGTTCACTTGATATAGTTAGCCTTAAAGAGAAGTTGGCCAAAGTAACGAACTTAAGAAGTTTAGAGGAGTTTTATAAGCAAATTTTTGAAGGCTTTGGTGAAAAGCTAACAAAGAAAGATGAGTTTATTGTAGAGCTCTCTGGGTTGATAGAAACTGTCGTACAACAACTGTCTAGTATTTCGTTAGAGATAAAAAAAGAAAATACAAATGATGAGGCGGTTTCGAAAGACAGGTGGCGTTTAACAGAGTTAATGAGCGAACAAGTAAATACTATTAGAGAAAGTGTTTTACAAGCTGAAAGTTTGTCGACACTTAAGGAGCTTGTAAGCGAGCGCATGAATGTCTTGAATTCTAATGTGAATGAACTTGTGGCTATAGAAAGCCGCCGGGTGAAGGATGCAGAAGCGAATACGAGACTTATTGAAAATAAATTAAATAAGGTTCAAAGTGAGGTTTCTTCGTTAAAGTCATCTTTAAATAAAGCCCATGATCAAGCATTTGTTGATCCTTTAACAGGGGTTGCAAATAGGCGTGCTTATGACGAAAGAATTAAGCTAGAGTTTGAGCGATGGAAGCGTAATAAAGAACCATTAGCCATAGCAATTATGGACGTCGATAAGTTTAAGAAAATTAATGATACCTTTGGCCACCCTGTTGGAGACAAGGTGCTTCGAACAATTAGTCAGTTGATACATAAAAAAGTAAGGGGGAGTGACTTTTTTGGGCGTGTTGGCGGTGAGGAATTCGTTGTTATTTTTGCTGGTAGTGATCTTGCTAATATTATGACGAGGCTAGAACAGTTTAGAAAAAGTATCGAAGACTGTAAATTTGGCTCTAAAGGTAATAGAGTTGTAATTACTATGTCTGTTGGTTGCGCATTATTTTCAAATGAGGATAACCCTAGTAATGTCTACGAGAGGGCCGATCAGGCGTTATTGAAAGCAAAGCAGACAGGGCGAAATAAATGCCTTAGTGAACAAGACCTTTAATGTATTAAGCATTTTATTGTGCAATTATTTTTTTAAAGCTTGCATAGCCTGGTGGGTGCTTAAGTAGATGTTTTCAGCGCCTAACTTTTCAATAAATTCTGTTTGTTTCAGCTTGTCCATAACAGGGCCTTTGATTTCTGCTAAATGGAGTTTTATACCGGCTTTCTCTAATCGATAATGAATATCGTCTAACGATTCGAGTGCGCTAGTATCAATATAGCTTATTGAATTACAGATGAGTACAACGTGGTCTAGTGCACTATTATCGGCCACGTGCGTCATAATCGTATCTTCTAGAAAGTTGGTATTGGCAAAATATAGGTTTTCATCAATTCGCATGGCGAGAATATGCTCATCTGTTTTGACTTTATGTCGGTCAATATTTCTATAATGCTCGGTGTTTCCCACTTGCCCTACGATAGCGACATGCGGTTGACTGCTTCTGAAAAGATATAGCCCTATCGACATGATGATGCCCGCTATTATGCCGCTTTCTACATCGATTATTAGTACTGTAAAAAAGGTAACAAGCATGGAGAAAGCATCTGTTCGGTCATAACTCCAAGCATGCTTTAATGTGTGCGCATCAATTAAAGGAATAACAGCAAGTACAATAATGGCCCCTAATGCTGCTTTAGGTAAAAAGAAGAAAAGCGGCGTCAATATAATAAGTGTAAGAGCAACTAACCCAGCGGTAATGATAGAGGCCAAGGGTGAGTTTGCCCCGGCCGAAAAATTCACCATAGAGCGACCAAAGCCACCTGCTACAGGGTAGCCACCGCTTATTGCAGAAGCAATGTTGGCAGTTCCGAGACCTATGAGTTCTTTGTTGGAGTCTATTTTTTGCCGCTTCTGGCTGGCCATTGATTTACCAATAGAAACGCTTTCAAGATAGCCAATTAATGCAATTAAAAACGCACTAGGCAATAGCTCTTTTAAGAGCGAGTATTCTAGATTGGGTAAGATGAATGAAGGAAGCCCTGGTGGAATGCTGCCAATAATGGCAACGTTTTCATGTGTGTTTAGGTTCATGTAATAAACAGCGAGGATACTTACCACAACGGCTGCTAGCGGGCCGGACTTAGAAACAAATTGTATTAAGGCTTCATTGCTTGTGTGCTTTTTAAGAAATGTAAACAATGGGCTTTTGAATGCCCATAATAGAAAAAGGCTGCCTAGGCCAATAATAGCGGTGGCTAAGTTGCTTTGGAATAGTTGGGAAATGATAAGGTAGGCTGTTTCATAGGCGGGTAGTCCGCGTGGTATATCTAAACCCAGAATATGTTTTATCTGGCTTAGAGCAATAATAATGGCGGATGCGCTTACAAAACCAGAAATAACTGGGTGGCTAAGAAAATTAATAATAGCGCCAACTCTCGCGACACGCATGAGCAGCAAAATGAGGCCAACTAATAACGCCAATGTATGTGCGGTGCTAACCATGTCTTCTATATTGGTTATGTTTAACTCAATAAGGGTGGCGCCTGTCATAAGTGACATCAGGCCAACAGGTCCTACAGCTAATGTTTTACTGCTGCCAAATATTGCATATAAGAGAAGTGGCAGAACAGAAGAATACAGTGCTACTTGTGGCGGCAGCCCAGCGAGTAACCCATAGGCCATGGATTGAGGAACTAAAACAACAGCGACGATAATACCAGCAATGAGATCACCGGATAACTCTGTTTTTTTATAGTCTGTTACCCAATTAGGTAGAAGCATTGACGCAGATGTTTTTTGTAATTGAGTTCATTATAGTTGCAATAGAAGAGTAATTATTAATATATCAAAAAAGAATAGTCTTATAAACAAAATAAATGTGACGGGCTATCTATGTCTGTGAACCGTTGTTAGGTCAGCAACTTGTTGCAGAGCAGCAACAAAAAAGCGTAAAATCAACGTTTTAAGTGCATTTTTTTGTTGCATAAATACAAAAACTTGATATATTGTAGTCATAGCAAGGAGGGGGAGGCAGCCTTTACATTGGTAAAAACTGCAACCAGGAAAAACAATAAAAACAATAAAAATAATAAAAAACTTAAGGGGCCTTTGGTCCCTTTTTTTTGCCTGTCGTAATTTAAACCTTTATCGGTTGTAAAATTAAAGGTTAATTCGCAAGTGATGGGTGGAAAGGCAAAAGTTATTGGCGTGTTAGTGTTTTTATACCCTCTTCTCGAGCTAATAAGAGAATGTCAGCTGAGCGTTCAGCAAATAACCCTGTCGTCACTACGCCGGTGAGGTTATTCAACGTGTTTTCTAGCTTGACGGGCTCGAAGATGTCTAAACGATGGATGTCTAGGATGATGTTGCCATTATCAGTAATGAAGTCTTCACGCCAGACTGGGTGCCCGCCCAGTTTTATGATTTCTCTCGCTACATAGCTGCGCGCCATAGGGATAACTTCTATAGGTAATGGAAAAGCACCTAGACAGCTGACCAATTTGCTTTCGTCGGCTATACAAATAAATTGTTTACTCGCAGCCGCGATGATTTTTTCTCGAGTTAATGCGCCGCCACCACCTTTTATCAACTGCAGGTGTTTATTTGTTTCATCTGCGCCATCGACGTAAATATCTAACGAACCGACGGTGTTCAGATCTAATACAGGAATGCCTAGAGCATGTAGTTTTTTTGAGCTGGCTTCAGAGCTTGATACGGCACCTTCAAATTGATGTTTTATGGGCTCAAGAAGATCGATAAAATAATTGACGGTTGAACCGGTGCCTACACCAATAATATCGACATTATGAGTGTATTCAATGGCGGCTTCAGCAGCCTGAAGTTTAAGGTTTTTTTGCATAAAAAGTTGTAGAGATTGATGTGTTATATGTATGTTAACGTATTAGTTGTTGAACGTGCGGGCATTAGTTTGTTAAATGCATTACGTACGCAATAGAGCTATTGCTCGCTTTGAAAAGCAACGGGTTTGCTTCTCTGTAATTACCGCATCTAACGGTATATCCCAGGGTTGAGGGTTTAGTGTCTCGGTTTCTTGGCAGCTGTAAGCAATGCCAATTAATAAAGGACTGATTTTATTTGATGTCTGCGCTGAAAATTGTAATGTGCGGTCATAATAACCACCACCAGCACCCAATCTATTTCCTTGGTTATCAAAGCCAACTAATGGCATCAATAATGTTGATAAGAATTTGCATTGTAACGAGCCGTAAGTATCGGCTTCTTCAATATTAAATTGATTATATTTAATGCGGTCGCCCCACGCATATGTTGAAAAGATAAGTTGTTGGTTTTTTGTTAATGAAGGTAAGTAGTGAGGGATGTGTCGGTCAAAACAGGTCTTAATCGTACTTTCTAAATTAGGTTCCCCATTGTGAGCCATATAGCTAGCAATCCGTGGGCGCCTTAATAAAACGCCAGAGCTTGCTATTCTCATGTTGATGAGAAAGTCATAATGTTCTCTATGGGAAGGTGGTATTGCGAGCCTAGTTTGCCGCAAGAATTTTCGTTGATTAATTAATGGGTCAGTAGCCATGATATGGATGGTCGCCAAATAAAGTGTTCCCCACGAGCGCCGTAGTCGGAGTGTCTACCTTGAACCAAGCGGTTCAAGTGGGAACGAAGATATTGTGTTGGGTTTCTCTACTGAAAGAGCATACACGCCTACAATACAACTCGTTTTCCCTAATATTTAAATAGGCTCAAGGTTTTTGTCACTTAGCTTCGAACGCAGCAGGGAACAATTAAAGTGTAGACCTAAATTGCTTACGTGTCATTAAATTTTCCTGCAAACAAGGAAATTGAAAAAGGCGGATGGGTTAGCGTGTTATTTGCCGAAAGAATTGATGGCGAAATCTAACTTGTTTTGTAAGGCATTAATTTTTTCACTGATATCCAGTGAAACGTTATTCTTTTTATCGCCTTCATTAAGCAAGTCATGGGTAATGTTAAGACCAGCCATGACAGCAATACGATCTAGTCCAATAATCCGGCCAGACTGTCGTATATCATTCATTTTTTGATCCAAATAACGAGCCGAATGTTCTAATTGAGGCTTCTCTTCTTCAGGACAGTTGACTTGATAGTCTTTATCTAAAATTGTTACGGTAACAGGGACTGAAGCCATCGTTAGATTTCCATTACTTTGAGGCGTGAAATCATCGCTTCAACACGTGATTTTGCTTTATCGGTCTTATCCATTAAAGCACTACGTTGTTGGACAAGGTCTGCTTGCTGGTTTTTAAGTTGGCTATTTTCTTCGTGCAAGCGTTGGCATACCTGAACTAGCGTATCAATACGTTGCTCAAGATGCTGGAGGGCTAATTCTGGATTTTGTTCTATGCTCACGCCGTAAATCTTAGGTGTGATTGGGCTTCAGGTCAACAGGAAGTTTATTATAAGCAACTTTTTGTGAGCTAAGTTTTGGTGTGAGCGCTAGCAGTGATAGCATACACCTAATATAAACAGAGCAAGCTGGAGTTAAGGTGGAACAATTAGGCGATTTTGACAATATGCAATCATTATTAAACGCTCATGACGCGTATATGAGCGCGGCAGAAGTGCACGGGTTAGCTGCAGGTATGTTGTGTGTGGGGTTTGATGCGAAATTTGACCGCTGGGTGGTTGCTGTTTTTGAAACAGATGAGCAGCTAGAGGGATTGGACGATAGCGAAAAAGGTGATTTGATAGGGTTGTTTGAAGGAACGTGTGAGTTACTCAAAAGTGACGAATTTATTTTTGACTTGTTTTTACCCGATGATGGTGTGCCAATGGCTGAAAGAGCAAAAGCACTCAGTGAGTGGTGCCAAGGGTTTTTATACGGTATCGCTTATATGGGCGCTAAAGATGATACCGATTGGGGCGAGGAAGGTAGAGGGATTTTGAGAGATTTTCTAGAGCTATCACGAATAGATGCAGATGGGGCGGAAGAAGCAGATGAACAGTCGTATATGGAGCTTCAGGAGTACGTAAGGTCTGCTGTGCATGTGATGTTGATGGAGCTACAGCCAGCCGCTGAAGCCAATACGACAAGCTCACCAAGGCTTCACTAACGATGGGCCAGCTTAGTATTAGCGCTACAGAATTCGCAAAGCGCCGTAAGCAATTTCTACGCTTGTTAGGTGCAGGCAATATTGCGGTGATCCCTGGTGCCTCTATTCAACATAGAAACAGAGATGTCGAGTATTTGTTTCGCCAAAATAGTGATTTTTATTACCTAACGGGTTTTGATGAGGCGGATGCAGTAGCGGTGTTTGTACCAGGCCGTGAGCAGGGCGAATATATATTATTTTGCCATGAATACGATGAACAAACGGCGTTGTGGGTAGGTGCAAATGCAGGTATTGATAACGCGATGAGCGTATTTGGTGCGGACGATGCGTTCCCCATTGACGACATTGACGATATTTTGCCGGGCTTATTGGAAAATAATAATAAGCTGTACTTTCCAATGGGTATGAATCCAACGTTTGATCAACAGTTAATGGACTGGTCACAACAGGTGCGGAGTAAATCAAGAACAGGTGTAACAGCGCCCGCAGAGTTTATTTCAACGGACCATCTGTTGCACGAAATGCGTTTAATAAAATCATCGCAAGAAATTAAGCAGATGAAAAAGGCGGCAAAAATTTCTGTGGTGGCTCATAAAAAGGCCATGCAGGTTTGTAAGCCAGCTATGTATGAATATGAAGTTGATGCAACGTTAAAGCACCATTTTATTAGTAACGGGGCACAGCAAGAGGCTTATCCCGCTATAGTTGGCGGCGGTGTGAATGGATGTATTCTTCATTATGTACAAAATAATGCGCAACTTAATGATGGCGAATTGTTATTGATTGATGCAGGGTGCGAATGGGAAAAATACGCCTCTGATATAACACGAACATTTCCCATAAACGGGGTGTTTAGCGAGGAACAAAAGGCGTTATACCAATTGGTATTGGATTCGCAATATGCTGCGATTGAGCAGGTAAAACCAGGTAATCATTGGAATGACCCTCATGAAGCGGCTGTTAAGGTGTTAACAAAGGGGTTGGTTAAGTTAGGAATTCTTAACGGACGTGTTGCAACGTTGATAAAAAATGAAGCGTATAAACCGTACTATATGCACCGAACAGGGCACTGGTTAGGCATGGATGTTCATGACGTCGGTGATTATAAAATAGACAAACAGTGGCGCTTGTTGGAACCGGGCATGGTGCTTACTGTAGAGCCAGGTCTTTATATTCAGCCGAATGCAAAAGAAGTTGATAAGAAATGGCGCGGAATTGGTATTCGTATTGAAGATGATGTATTAGTAACGAAAAAAGGCCATGAGGTTTTAACTGACGGCGCACCGAAAGAAGTCAACGATATTGAATCGTTGATGGAGAAAGCGCGTGTTGGATGACTATGATGTCATCATTATTGGTGGCGGCATGGTGGGTGGCTGCTTAGGTTTAGCATTAAGCCAATCATCGCTTCGCGTTGCTATTGTAGAGGCGCGAGAGTTTTCAGAAAAACAATCGGACAGTGCGGGCAAGCGAGCCATTGCGTTGTCTTGGGGAAGCCGCTGTGTTCTTGAGCAATTAGGTATTTGGCAGCCCGTAAATGATGCGGCAATGGCGATTAAGCATATTCATGTGTCAGACAAAGGCCATTTCGGCAAAACACGGTTATCAGCTCAATCGCAAAACGTAGATGCGCTAGGTTACGTGGTGGAAGCGGCAAAAATTGAAGCAGTCGTGGCAGAGAGTTTAAAACAATCAAATATAGATAGTGTCTGTCCAGCAAGTTTAGTTGATTACGTAGTACATGATGACGGTGCAGACGTAACGATTAGTTTAAATGGTAAGGAGAAAACGTTGTCGTGCAGGTTATTAGTCGGTGCGGATGGCGGCTTATCTAAAGTACGCGAAGGCGGTGATTTTGATCTAAAAGAATACTCATATGAGCAACACGCCATCGCGGGTTTAATTAGGGCAGAGTCTGATGTGCATGACATAGCCTACGAGCGTTTTACATCAGAAGGCCCCATAGCAATGTTGCCGCACTTCGATGGATTGTATTCCTTGGTGTGGACGATGCCATCAGAGCTGGCGCTAGAGACAATGCAGTTGCCGGAAGATGAATTTTTAGACCAATTGCAATCGCGCTTTGGACAATGGTTAGGCGAGCTAAGTTTGTCAGGCAAGTGTCAAACGTTTCCTCTAAATTTATCACATGTTCCAAACAATACTTCAGAGCGCGTTGTGTTGATTGGCAACGCAGCACATCAACTTCATCCTGTCGCGGGGCAAGGGTTTAACCTGGGGTTGCGAGACGCGGCGATTTTAGCGGATGCAGTAACAACTGGCGAGAATGATATTGCCCAGGTGCTGGAGACGTACGCTAGCCGTAGGCAACTAGACCAAGCCTTAATAACCGGTTTTACCGATAACGTGATTAAACTGTTTTCAACTAACAGTGCATTATTTAGCGTGGTGCGTAATAGCGGCTTACTTATGTTAGATAAAGTACCTATGTTTAAAAATCAATTTGCTCGTCAAACGATGGGCTTGGGTTCTCGCTTAGCTAGGTTGAAGAACGTTGGCTAAAGATAAAGACTATCAAGTAGCAATAGTGGGCGGCGGCATGGTCGGTGCTAGTCTTGCGTGTTTGTTGGCGGAAAAAAACGTGTCCGTTGCGTTAATAGATGCGGGCGACCCAGCGGCAAGTTGGCCAGAAAATACGTATGACTTACGTGTGTCAGCACTAACTTTGGCGTCCATTAACCTATTTAAAAGCCTCGACGTTTGGGCAGATGTTGTTGAGCTGGGCGAGCAAGCGGTAGAAAAAATGTTTGTTTGGGATCATTTTGGTAGTGGCGAATTGGATATAGACTCAGCCGATGCAGGTGAAATGCAAATGGGTGCCGTGGTTGAAAACCGCATTACCGTTTTAGCCATATGGAAAAAACTTCAGCAGCTTAAAAGTTGCGATGTGTTCACATCATCACAATTAGATGACTTTACTGTGGATGATGATGACGGCGTAGATATTAACTTATCAAATGGCAAAAAAATTAGAGCCGCTTTGCTGGTGGGTGCAGATGGTTCAAATTCAAAGATAAGGCAAATTAGCGGCATTGATGATTACGGCTGGGAATATCAACAAAAAGCCTTAGTTGCGACGGTGAAGCCAGAAAAATCACACCAAAATACGGCATGGCAGCGTTTTTTGCCGGAAGGGCCGCTTGCCTTGCTGCCCTTGCGTGATGGATTGATATCCATTGTTTGGACATCAAGCACGCAAACCACAGAAGATAATTTGAAATTGACCGATGCTGGTTTCTGCGACGCTTTGGCAGAAGCATCTGAGCATCAATTAGGTGATTTTGAACTGGTCGGCGCACGCGGTGCATTCCCGTTAAAACTGCAGTTTTCACCAGAATACACTCAGCAACGTATGGTGTTAATTGGAGACGCCATTCACACCATTCACCCGCTAGCAGGGCAAGGCGCAAACCTTGGGTTAAAAGATGCAGTGACGTTAGCAAGTGTCGTTGTGCAAGCGCATGAAAAAGGTCGAGAGATTGCCAGCCAACAAGTGCTGCGTCGTTACGAACGACAACGGAAAGGCGATAATTTATTGATGATGGGAATAATGGATGGTTTTAAACGCTTATTCGGCGCGGATGATTTGTTGGTTCAATTCGCTAGAAGTTCGGGTATGGGCGTAGTTAATAGCTCAACACTTATCAAAAACAAAATCTGTCAGTACGCGATGGGTTTGTAAAGGTTTTAATAAAAAATATCTGACATAAAAAAGCCGTCATCATTAATAGCGATGACGGCTTTTTATTTGCGTAAAACGTTTTACATTAAAACTTGTAGCGCTAGAACAACTTGGCAGCCAAAGCCCGCTGCAAACGCTAACGTACGTACCCAAGGAATGCCAAATGTATGCGTTAACAAATGTGCAACACGAGCATAAAAGAAAATCATCGCAGCCATTGCGGTTGTTTCATTATTCGCCCCAGCCGCTTGTACAACTAAAATAAGTGCAGAAAAAACAACTAGATTTTCAATAGCGTTGGCGTGAGCATTTTTCATACGAACAGCCCAACCAGCCATGCCGTCAACATCAGCATGTGGGCCGACAGCGTTTAGTAAACCTCCAGCAATAATGTAGTTAAGTGCATAAGGCACCCAAATAACAGCGGTTAATAGAGCAGTAGCAGCTAAGTAATATAGTTCTGGTGTCATCGTGAATCTCCGTCTTGTTGTGAGTTAATTGGTTGTTATTTTAATAAAATTCCATGAATAGAATGGACGCTCTCACAGGCTATGCGGCCCATGCTAGTTAAATAGCCACCGTCTGGTTTATCAATAAGCCCTTTGTCATGTAGACGTTTTGCGGCTTCAATGACGTTGATTTCAGCATCATGGTGTATTTTTATGCCCTGCTGGGTATTAGATAAATCATATTGAATAAGGATGTTAAGCTCATCTGTGGCTGTTTGATTAAATTTCATAGGTTAAGCTCAATGATTTTGGTGGCGTTAAGCTTAACGCTTAAACGGGTGTTGATGCAATCGTAATAGTAAGTCTTAACGATCTTAGTGGTCAGTTAAGTGAAAAATCTAATTTGCACCTGTCTAGAATGGAAAAAAAGAGAGGTTCAGGTTATAGTGCAGCACTAATTTACCTCTTTTGGGAGAGCTCGGCATTAGGCCGACGCCGAAGGCGCAATCCGTCCGGAATCGCTCAGGCAAATGGACCATTAGAGAGATTGTTTAACTATGTTGGGCAATCAGTTAGTTCTGGAGAGTGGTTTAATTTTATTGAATTAAACCCACCGAAGAGGCAAAGGCCATATTAAGTGGCTCTTAAACTTTCAGGTTTTGGACAGAAGGGCGGCATGTGGTTTTCGCGTGCCGCCCTTTTTTTGAGAATATTGAGATGACTAATAAAACTATCCTAAATAGTGTTCACCGTGAACTAGGTGCCCGAATGGTCGATTTTGGCGGCTGGGATATGCCCGTTAATTACGGTTCGCAAATTGATGAGCATCATTACGTAAGGCAATCAGTGGGGATGTTTGACGTATCCCATATGACAGTAGTGGATGTTAATGGGCTACAAGCTAAAGCGTATTTACAGCATCTGTTAGCCAATGATGTGGCTAAACTCACGCGACAAGGTAAGGCGCTATATAGTTGCATGCTAAATGAGAAGGCAGGCATTATCGATGATTTGATTGTCTACTTTTTAGATGAACAAAATTACCGCCTGGTGGTGAATGCGTCAACGCGTGATAAAGATATTGCTTGGTTAGAGCAACAAGCAGAAGACTTTGATGTGACGATTAATGAAAAACCAACACTGGCAATGATTGCTGTTCAAGGCCCTAAAGCGCGTCAAAAGGTGTGTCCATTATTGCCTGAGCGTCTTGGCTTAGCGGCGGCTGAAATAAAACCATTTAGCGCTTGTTGGCATGGAGAATGGTTTGTTGGTAGAACCGGCTACACTGGCGAAGATGGCTTTGAAATCATCTTGCCGGAAGATAAAGCTGAAGGCTTTTGGAAACAATTGATTAGCATGGGTGTACACCCATGTGGCTTAGGTGCGCGAGATACGTTGCGACTTGAAGCGGGTATGAATCTGTATGGTCAAGATATGGATGAAAGCAAGCACCCCTTAGAGTCCGGCTTGAACTGGACGGTAGCTTGGGAGCCAGGCGTGCGTAATTTTGTTGGCAAGCAAGCATTGTTATCTATTAAGGAACAAGCAAATTCAGACAAGTTTGTCGGCTTGATTTTAGAAGATAAGGGCGTGCTTCGTGGGCACCAAACTGTCGTGTTGGACGATGGCAGTAAAGGTGAAATAACCAGTGGAGGTTATTCGCCTACGATGGAACGCTCAATTGCGTTTGCACGAGTTCCCGCAAACATTGGCAAAACCTGTAAAATTGATATTCGCGGTAAATTAAAAAATGCTCGTGTCGTAAAACCCTGCTTTGTACGCCAGGGCCAGGTTCAAACAAACTAAAAGTACAAATTTAAATAATAGGAACTAAATATGTCAAATACACCTGATGATAGAAAATACGCCGATTCTCACGAGTGGGCCTTGCTGGAAGCCGATGGTAATATCCGTGTTGGCATAACAGACCATGCTCAAGAGTTATTGGGGGATTTGGTGTTTGTTGAATTGCCAGAAGTTGGGCAAAAGCTTGTTCAAGCCGATGAGTGTAGTGTTGTTGAGTCAGTGAAAGCAGCATCAGATATTTATAGTCCTGTAACGGGTGAGATTGTTGCTGTTAATAAGGAGCTAGAAGACAGACCTGAAGCGATTAACGATTCGCCTTATGAGGGCGGCTGGATTTTTATCATAAAGCCGGAAGATGTTAGCGAACTTGATAATTTATTAGATGCTGAAAGCTACCAAAACTTAACCGAAGACGAGTAAAAACGTATGCCATTTATTCCTCATTCAGAACACGATATTTCTAAAATGTTATCGACGATTGGCGTCGATAGTATTGATGATTTGTTCGATGAAATTCCTGATAATTTGCGCTGTGGAGAGCTAGAGAAAATCCCGAGCGGCATGAATGAGATGGAGGTCTCCCGGCTATTACGCGATAAGGCCGCTCAAGATGGTTTGCCGCTATGCTTTCTTGGTGCAGGTGCTTATGAGCATCATATTCCTGCAGCCGTTTGGGAAATCACCACGCGTGGTGAATTTTATAGCGCGTATACGCCATATCAAGCAGAAGCGTCACAAGGCACGCTGCAATTGTTGTACGAATTCCAATCGATGATGGCCAGCTTAATGGGCATGGATGTCTCAAATGCGTCGTTGTATGACGGCGCATCGGCCTTGGCAGAAGCAGTACTCATGGCAGTGCGAGCGAATAAGAAATCGACATCTCGCAAAATTTTAATGCCTTTAACCATTAACCCGGTTTACCGTTCTGTAACTGAAGCGATTGTTAAGAACCAAGCGATTGAGTTAATTGCTGTGCCTTACGATACTGAAACGGGTAAAACAGATCTGAGCGCATTACAGCAATACGTGGATGAAGATATTGCAGCGCTGGTTATTCCGCAGCCTAACTTTTTTGGAGTGATAGATGATGTGGACGCCTTAACGCAGTGGGCTGCTGAAAATGGCGCGCTATCCATTGCTGTCGTAAACCCAATGGCGATGGCTTTATTGAAACCACCAGGTGAATGGGCTGAATCAGGTGTAGACATTGTGTGTGGCGAAGGCCAACCGTTAGGCGTGCCGTTAGCATCCGGTGGGCCGTATTTTGGTTTTATGTGTTGTAAACAAAAGCACGTTCGACAAATGCCAGGGCGCATTATTGGGCGTACAACAGACTTAGACGGCAAAGAAGGTTTTACGCTAACGTTACAAGCGCGTGAGCAACATATTAGGCGTTCAAAAGCGACGTCGAACATCTGTACCAATCAAGGTTTGTTGGTAACGGCGGCAACGATTTATATGTCGCTATTAGGCCCAGAAGGGCTGAAAAAAGTGGCGCTCAACTCACATAAAAATACGCAATTATTGATTAACCGCATAACGGCTATCAACGGTGTAGAGCTGGTTTTTGCCTCAGCTACCTTCCACGAATGCGTAATAACAGTGGATGTGGATGCAAAACAATTGATTGAAACGTTGGCCGAAAAGAACCATATTCTAGCTGGCTTCGATATGTCAGTGGATTATTCAGAAATGGGAAATGCTTTACTGGTGTGTGCGACCGAAACTCGCACAAAAAAGGACATTGAGCAATTTGCAAGTACGCTCGATTCATATATCAATTCATAGGAGACTCATCATGGCGACTATTACATTACAAGGTAACGAAATTCACACAAACGGCGACGTGCCAGCAGTTGGAGTACAAGCACCGGGTTTTTCTTTAACGACTAAAGAATTAGCCGACGTAACATTGGCTGATTATGCGGGTAAGAAAAAACTGATCAGCATCGTGCCGAGCTTAGATACACCGGTTTGTCAGCTATCAACTAAAAAGTTTAATGATCACGCCAAAAATCATGAGGATACAGTGATCTTAATTGTAGCGGCTGATTTACCGTTCGCCATGTCACGTTTTTGCGGTGATGAGGGCTTAGAGAATGTGGTGACGCTATCGATGATGCGTGATCGCAACTTTGCTAAAGACTATGGCGTGTTAATTGATGATGGCCCGTTAAAAGGTATTACGGCTCGCGCGTTGATTGCTTTAGATGAAAACAATAATGTATTGAGTTCAGAGTTAGTGGGTGAAATTGCCGACGAACCAGACTACGAAGCAGCACTCGCCACACTAAAATAAGAGAGTTAAACCTGGATGTTAATATTTGAACAATCCCATCGTGGGCGTGGCGCTAATGCGCAATTTCCAACAGATAATGATGATGTGTCGTCACTACCTGCCGATGCGCTAAGGTCGTCTAAGCCGAACTTGCCAGAAGTGTCAGAAATGCAAGTAGTTCGCCATTTTACGCGTTTGTCGCAAAAGAACTTCTCGATAGACACGCACTTCTATCCACTGGGTTCATGCACCATGAAATACAACCCGCGTGCCTGTAATACCTTGGCGAGCTTGCCGGAATTTACTGGGCGTCACCCATTAGGGCCAAGTCTGCACGGGCAGGGTTTCTTATCGTGCATGTATGAATTACAAGGGATGTTGAAAGAGGTGACGGGGATGCAAGCAGTATCGTTGTCTCCGGCGGCTGGCGCGCAAGGTGAGTTTGCTGGTGTGGCGATGATAAAAGCCTACCATGATGACCGAAATGACACGGCACGTAGTGAAATATTAGTACCCGATGCGGCCCACGGTACTAACCCTGCTTCTGCGGTTATGTGTGGTTACAACGTTAAAGAAATACCAACAGGCAAGAATGGCGATGTCGATATCGATGCGTTAAAAGCTGCCGTCGGTCCGAAAACAGCGGGCATAATGCTGACAAATCCCAGCACGTTAGGGGTTTTTGATCGCAAGATTAAAGAAATTGCTGCCATTGTTCATGAGGCAGGTGGTTTGTTGTATTACGATGGGGCCAACCTAAATGCTATTTTAGGTAAAGTACGCCCGGGAGATATGGGTTTTGATGTGATCCACATGAATCTGCATAAAACATTCTCCACACCGCATGGTGGTGGTGGCCCAGGTGCGGGCCCCGTGGGCGTGAGTAAACGTTTAAAACCGTATTTGCCTGTACCAATTGTAGGTAAAAAAGAGGGTCAATACGTATTATTGGACGAGAATGATTGCCCCCAAACGATCGGCAGACTGTCGGCTTTTGCCGGTAATGCAGGTGTGTTGTTGCGTGCGTATATTTACGCAAAAATGCTAGGGCGTGAAGGAATGTCTCGTGTGGCAGAGTTCGCCACCTTGAATGCAAACTACTTATTAAAACGCTTAATGGAAGTAGGTTACGATGCTGCTTACCCTGAAAGGCGTGCGACACACGAGTTTATTTTAACGCTTAAAAAACAGGCCAAAGAGCTTAACGTAACGGCGATGGACGTAGCAAAACGCTTGTTGGATTATGACTTCCATGCGCCAACGACATACTTTCCTATGTTAATTCCTGAGTGTTTGTTAATTGAACCTACCGAGACAGAAGCTAAAGAAACACTCGATGGGTTTGTCGACACGATGGCGATTATTTTGCAAGAAGCGAAAACAGACGGAGCGATGCTAAAAGCAGCCCCGTATAACTTACCTGTTAAACGGCTTGATGACGTTAAAGCAGTAAAACAACTGGACGTTGTCTGGAAAAGAAAAGAGGGGTAACGATGAGTGCACTAATCTGCGGTTCAATGGCATTTGACACCATTATGGTGTTTCCTGATAAATTCCAAAACCATATCTTGCCAGATAAAGTGCATATGCTAAATGTGTCCTTTTTTGTGCCTGAGTTGCGCCGTGAGTTTGGTGGTTGTGCCGGCAATATAGCCTATAACTTACATTTATTAGGTGAAATAGCATTGCCTATGGCAACTGTAGGGCAAGACTTTGCATCTTATGCCGATTGGATGGTTAAAACAGGCGTAACCCAAGATTACTTAACTGTATTGGATGATGAATTTACAGGCCAAGCTTATATCACTACCGATATGGAAGACAACCAAATTACTGCCTTCCACCCCGGTGCAATGGGGCGTTCGGAACTGAATAAAGTTCCAACGGATGCGGGTATCAAAATTGGTATAGTCTCACCGGATGGTAAAGCCGGAATGATTGAACACGCTGAACAATTTGTTGAAGCAGGTATCCCCTTCATTTTTGATCCTGGTCAAGGCATGCCCATGTTCGAAGGTGATGAGCTGAAAGTGTTTATCGAACAAGCAACGTGGGTTACGTTAAATGATTATGAAGCGGCGATGTTACAAGATAAAACAGGATTGTCTCCTCACGAAATTGCATCTCACGTTGAAGCGTTAATTATTACCAAAGGTGCGGAAGGATCCTTGATTTATACCAAAGAGAAACGCATTGAAATACCACCTGCGAAAGCCAAAGAACTAATAGACCCAACGGGTTGTGGAGATGCGTACCGCGGTGGTTTGTTATATGGCCTAATGAATGGCTTGGATTGGGAAATAACGGGCCGTATAGCAGGCTTAATGGGCGCAATTAAGATTGCCCATGCAGGGACTCAAAATCATTCAGTGACATTAGATGACGTTAAAAGGGAATATACTAAACAATTTGGACAAGCGTTTTAAGTGATAATTTATTAGTTGAATTTAAATTCAGCTGTTTTACACTTTTACAGGTAATTTGACTGTCTTCTTATGTTCGTACATTCGCGTGTCACTAGCGACGATTAAGTCGTCAATCGAACGATGCTTGTTTGGCTCATAGTTTGTAATGCCATAAGAAAAAGACATGTCATATCCATGTTTTTCTTTTTGGACGTATTCCAACAAAGATTGTTGTAAACGAACCATGTGTTTTTCGGCTTCATCTTTTGATGTGTTGATAAAGAGTATGACGAATTCGTCACCACCCAGCCTAGCTAAAAGGTCGGACTCTCTACATACTTGGCTCATGTGAGTGGCAAAAGTGGATAGAACGTTGTCTCCCGCCTTATGCCCGTGTGTGTCATTAATGGGTTTGAAGTTATCGAGATCCATGTACGCTAATGCAGCGGGTAGACGCTGTCTGCTACAAAGTTTTAGACTATGTTGAGCTACCATCATAAACCCCCTTCTATTAGGAATATTAGTTAGTTCATCGATGGTCGCCATCTGTACTGCAGCTAGTTCACGCTCTGCAGTAGAGGCAAGGTCTTTTAAAGCGTCTAGGTCATCCTTGCTTAGCGTTCTTGGTTTTTGGTCAATAATGCAAAGCGTCCCGAGCACGCTTCCATCAACAAACCGTAAAGGGCAGCCTGCATAGAATCGAATATTGGGCTCATCTGTTACCAAGGGGTTATCAATAAAACGCTCATCTTTAGTTGTATCGGGAATAACAAAAACTTCATCGCCAAGAATAGCGTGACCGCAAAATGAGATGTCTCGAGGTGTTTCATTAACACTTAAACCAATACATGACTTAAACCATTGGCGATTTTCATCAACCAAGCTAACCAGAGCGATAGGTACATCGAACATTCGTTTTGCAATACGCGTTAATCGGTCAAAACGTTCTTCAGCGGAGGTGTCCAAAACATTAAGTGAATGAAGCGTCTTTAGACGAGCGGTTTCATTTTTTGGGGTGTTAGGAGTTTTCATTTAAGCTTCTTTATTTGATCAATCATAATCTATGAAATAGCGGTGTGGATGATATTCTATTTTTTTGTTTCTGAATCTTTTTTAAACGATTCAGAAATCGCTGAGCCATACCGTGTTTCTTGTTCGCGGCCGGCTTGTTCTTTTTGATGCTTAATTTCCTTTGCCTTTGCCCTGAGAGGATTTGATCCCATGTTTTCTTGTGGGTCGCAGCCTATTAGAAATAGGGTTGTTATAGCGATCAATATTATATTTTTACAGTTCATTGTTTTGCGAATAATTGTATATATTAACAAGTATAGTTTATTGTGAGAAATAACTGTTAATGGCTTAAATAAATGCCAGCCCCTCTTGCAATAAAGCCCCAACTAATAAGCTGAGGCTTTATTTAACATGGGTTTGTAGTTAATGGATTATCCGTTTTTTAGTGCCTCAAAAGCTAATTGTGTGCCATTAACCCGAGCAGTTATTTTAGAAAATGCAGTGCTTCTGTTAGTGGCAACATCATCACAAAACGGAGAGAAACCACAGTCATCCGTTGTTCCTAACTGTTCCAAAGGTATATGTTTAGCAGCGGTTAACACGCGGTTTTTTACTGTCTCTGCCGATTCAATTTCTTCATTAATTACATCTATGACGCCTATAAAAATTCGTTGATTGGGTTTTATATTTTCACCAATAATTTTAAGTGCTTTTTCCGGATCAGCTTCGCTCGCCATTTGCATATAAAAATTGTCTGCGTTTAGCGTTAGAAGCATTGGAATAAGTTCTCCATAGTCTACGTCTGCACTATGCGTTGAATCATGATCCCCGCCTGGGCAGGTATGGAATCCAATGTTTTTACGTTCTTCAGCAGAAAAATGTGACATCACTTGGTTATTCAAATCGATAAATTGTTGTAACAAGCCTTTAGAAGGGTCGAGCTTGATGGCTAAGCGGCCTTCAGTGAAATCGATTTGTACACGTGTAGCGCCGTTGTCAAAACAGCTGCGAATATCGGCTACTGCTTCGTTTATTAGGTCATTGATGAATTGCTCTTGTGTGTATCCAGGAATTCCATCTGCAGGGTACAACAAACTCATGGCTGAAGCCGATATAACGGCTTGTTTAAGTGGCTTGTTAGTGAACTTCTTTGCGCGCGGTATGTATGAACCCGCATAATTAGCATAACGAAAAGGACCTTTCGTTAATATTGGAAGTTGTCTAGTATGACCATCTTCAAAAGGGATTACGACTCCTTCAGGAGCAACGTTTTCTAAGCCATCTAAAGGGTAGGTGGCAAAACTTGATTTTGTTTGTTCACCATCGGTTAATATTGGCGACCCTGTTGCGTCCATATTCAATAAGGTATCTTGAACAGCTTCATCGTATAAAACATTTAGCTCGTCTTCTGATATTTTTGGATTAGCAAGTAAGCCATCTAGTAATTTTTTTGTTCGTGGAATACTACCAACTGATTCGGTTTGAATAGACATATATTCTCCATTTAATTATTGTTAATTTTATTCTTACAATAAAATTGACCTGAGGCAACTATAAAATCTTTCTGGTAGTATTGAAAAAGGTAAAGAGTTTTTTGTGCTTTAAGCTTTTTTTACAAAAATAGATTTAAGCTTCATAGGTCCGATACCCGAAATTTTGCAATCAATATCGTGATCGCCTTCAACCAATCGGATGTTCTTTACTTTGGTTCCTACTTTAACAACGGCGGATGATCCTTTTACTTTTAAGTCTTTAATCACGGTAATGGTATCGCCGTCTTGTAATAAGTTGCCGTTAGCGTCTTTTACGATTAATGCATCGTCGTCATCGGTTTCACCTGCAGACCATTCGTTGGCGCATTCGGGGCAAATAAGTAGATTGCCGTCTTCGTAAGTGTATTCTGAATTACATTGTGGGCAGTTGGGTAAGTTGCTCATTAAATCATCCTTAATGTTGAATAGCTATTTTAGGTTAATCAGACACGCGACCGCGCATTTGCTTTAATTTGCCACGTTGGGTTTTACTGTCTGTGCGTTTCTTTTTTGCATTTTTGCTAGGCTTTGTTGCACGTCGGGCTTTTTGAACGATGGTGGAACTTCTGACGATGGCCGTTAATCTTTCAAGGGCATCGGCACGATTTTTTTCTTGTGTGCGGTATTGCTGAGCTTTAATGATGATTATGCCGTCTTTATTAATACGTTGATCTTGACGAGCGATTAAGCGTTGTTTGTATAACTCGGGTAGTGACGATGCGCGAATGTCAAACCGTAAGTGTATGGCTGACGATACTTTGTTGACGTTTTGCCCGCCTGCACCTTGTGCGCGAATGGCGGTAAGTTCTATTTCGTCTTCGTTAATTGAAAGGTGTTGGTTAATCTGAAGCACGGGGCATTGTAGCGTTTATTTGCGCTTTTCTGCACGACGTTTGTTTTGTGCGTTTTGTTTTTCAGTAAATGTGACGAGTTCTTGTTCGGCCCATTGTTTGGCTTCAGCTTCTGTTTTAAACCCAACTTTAGTTTTTGTAACAACCGTGTTTTTGGCACTGGCGCGACGAATGATGTCAGCGCTCCATATGTCTTTAGATTGCGTGGTGCGGAAGTCGTATTTTTTGCTTTGAGACATAAGATGTTTTTCGGGTTATAGGGTGAAGTTACTCATCGACAAGACGAATGCCGTCTTTGGCGATGGTGATAATACGTTGCTTGTAAAGGCCACCAATGGCTTTTTTGAATGCACCTTTGCTCATGCCAAATGTATCGGCGATGATTTCTGGACTAGATTTATCATGAACAGGCGCAAAGCCGTCTTTCTTTTCTAAATAATTAAGAATGATTTTCGTGTACTTGTCGCGTGTTTCTTTGCCACCTTGCAGGCTTAAGTCAATTTTCCCATCTTCGCGGATACGTTTGATAAAACCTTTTTTAGATTGCCCAAAGCTGAGTGTTTGGAACACATCGTTTTTATATAACACACCCCAATGGCTGTTATTGATAATTGCCTTGAAGCCTAAATCTGTTGTATTGGCGATGATGAGGTCAACTTGTTGCTGGGGCGTGAAGTCATGGGGCCTTTCATCATCAAGGTATTTGTTGATTTTAGATGAGGCAACGATTCGACCATCATTTTTGTCGAGATATAGATACACGAGGTAAGATTTATCAACGTCCATTGGGACATGTTGTTCAGCAAACGGGACGAGCACATCTTTTTCCAAGCCCCAATCTAGAAAAGTGCCGACATGTGTGCGGGCAACAGCTTTAAGGTAAGCAAATTCACCAACTTTAGCCTTGGGTACTTTGGTCGTAGCAATGGGGCGGTCTTCGGAGTCTAAGTACAAAAACACATAGACGCTTGAGCCAACAATTAAATCCTTGGGTGCATGTTTTCCAGGTAGGAGGATTTCACCCAGTTCTTTTGCGTCTAAATAAAAGCCAAAGTCTAATACTTTGATGACGTCTAATTTATACGTGTTGCCAAGCTTAATCACATTGCGTCCAAGGTTGTAGTTTCAGGCTGGAATTATACAGGGTGCAGTTACGTTAGATGGCTAAAACAAATTCCCTTATTTTAATGGAGTCTCAATAACTAAATGTTTTGAGTCGAATTGTTTAGGGCAGCACATAAGGTTAAAAATCATAGTTATCGGCTATTTGAACTGTTTCTGGCAACCATGTTTCGTGAATATGTAGCCATTCTAACGGCTGGTTTGTTTTGAAAACAACAGACGCAATGCGCCCATTATTAGGTGATGTGGATGCTAGGGCATGGTGCTGCCACTCTTCGTATGTGACGAGCATGTGGTCACCAAAAACACGCTGCACGTTAACATTACGAATTTGGATTTTAAAAGGCGGATTGCTTGCGTAGCCGTTTCTGATGGCCGAACTTAGCTGCTCAAGATTCAACAGTGTGCCAGCCGGTGGTATCAGTTTAAAATCTGGGTTAAACCGTACTGAGAAGTCTTCAGTAAAAGATTCTTTGGGGCAACAACCTGAGAACCATTCTACAAAAAACGCATGCAACGATTCGATTTCAGCGCGCGCACTTTGTTCAAGCGCTGCATGTGTTTGGAGCATGAAGTAACCGAATTCCTATGCAGGAATAGTCGCTAAATAGCTTACTGCAGGTGGCGCAGACAGTAACGATACTAATTTATCAATTTCACCACGTTCTGTTCTCCACCCCATGTAACTTTCATGGTCGGAACGGTTATCCCATTTTTCTAATAAAACGATGTTGTGAATGTCGTCTTCATTAGACGTTACAACAACGCTTTGGCAGCCTTGGTATGCACGTGTATCTGGCAAAATGGCTTCAAATACAGCGAGTAGTTCTTCTCTATTTTCTGGGTTTACTTGTAAGTTTAATATGACATCAACGGACATAATCCTCTCCTAAGTTTTATTTATTCGGCTAACGAGTATATGCCTCTTGTGAAAAACCCGCAATGTAGTTATTTATTGTCCCAATAACGTTGCATTTCATAATATAAAAATGAAGCTGTCCAAGTTATGAGGACCAGCCCGGTGAGGGATTCAAGGCCAGTGAGATGCCGTAGATGACCAATCGGCTGGATGTCGCCAAAGCCTAAGGTCGTGAAGATAGTGAAAGATAAATAGGTGCAATCGAGTAAGCTGCCGTCGAAGTTGCCTTCCAAGTGCCCCCAGCCATCAGCATGGTGCATGAAGTAGTAGGCGAAAGCGAAAACCCAAACTTCAATCGCATGGGCGATGAGTGCGGCAAAGACGCCAAATAAAATTCTCAGGCGGTGTTTTAACTTCATAGTTGGAATGAGGCTAGAAATGCGGTACAAGAACTCGTAATGAATAATGACGGTAGTCGCTACAACGAGAGAATTTAAAATAAATACCGAGATCATAAGGAGGTCATTTGTAAATTAAAATTCGCAATAACAGGGTAGTGATCTGAAATGCTGGCGGTGTCGTGTTGCCGGACAGTTTTAGAGATACAGGTCAACATGGGCGAATAAAACAGGTAATCGAGCGTTCTATCGGGTTCGGTAACCTCAGGGTCGTTTGAATAGAAGCTGTACCATTTAGATGGGGCTTCTTTGATGTCCATACCTGAGGGCACGCAAGGGAATTGGTCTGATAAGTCGCAAAGTTCAGTTTCAGGTCGATAATAGACGCGTTGTTTTGGTTGAAGAGTGCTGTACTGGCCGGATGGTAATAAATTGAAGTCGCCACCGATTACCCAAGGGATTTGTTGCTGTGTTAAGTTTTCTAATAAGTTGCGAACATAATCAACTTGTTTTTGTAAGGTGTCAGACTGTTTGGAAAAGGCTTCTAGGTGAGTATTGAGCAAGACCAATTCGCCACCTTCTTTGAAAGGGATGTGCGCTTCTAAAATGGCTCGTTTAATACCTAAGTGTTTGGCTAAGATGTTATCGGGTGTTAGTGCTAATTGGTGCCGAGTCGAACTGGCAATGGGGTATTTCGATATGATGCTTAACTTCATACCAACACGACCTAATATACGTGGATGAGGTACGAAGCCAGATTTCCAATAAAATGTTGAGGTGTGATAAGCGTAGGCTTGAGGCAAGCGTTTTAATAATGCTTGAAGCTGATCTTGTTTATTTGTGCGTTTAGCGCCATCGTCTACTTCTTGTAAAAAGATAAAATCAGCATCTTCATCAATAATGATATTAGCGACGTCTGCGATTGTTTTTTGCACGGCTTTTGGGCTTGGGGAGTTGTCGGGACCGTTTCCATCAGGCACATCAAACCAGAAAACATAATCTTTGCCGGCCATAAATTGCACGTTGTAGCAAAGCAACTTAAATTGTTGGGTGTTACTTAATAAAGGTTTTTCATTATCGGTTCGTTTAATAACCGCTTCAGATTGTTGTTGTTTGGGATACTGCCCTAAGGACAGCAGCCCAATCGGTATGCATACTAATAAAATGAAAAAAGCGATTAAAAATATCACGCCTTATCCAGTTTGTTCCTAACAAGGTTTATATGTACCAGTAGGTGATACACTTTTTCTGCATAAGATAACGGCGTTTTTACTTTATTTACTTCATTCTCAATACGGCTAAGTTCTTGATGAAAATTTAGCCGTTGTTCTTCCGTTAGTTCTTTGCCGTGGATATTGTCGTCAACTTCATGAAGTGATTCATACCAACGGTAGATGCGTGAACTTATTCGCCAGCGGTAAAGAGGTGGCAATACTTTGAATAGCGGTATTAATAATGCCAATAAAGGAATCAGCATGACGATAAATCGGTCAATCATAATGGCTGTCCAAAAAGGTAAATAGCGCATTAAAAAAGGCGGGCCTTTTTTGTAAAAACGATCCGCAACATCATTAATGGGGGCTGTGACATTGTCGCTATTAGGAAATTGGTTTGTGGTTGCAAAAATGCCTGATTTTTTATGCACTTGTTGAATGGCTTGTAATACCAATACGCTTAGAGCGGGGTGGAAATCAGGGTGCATAAGTAGGTTGGCAGTGGGCGCGAGTAGTACTTTCTCGGTATGAGGTATATTAGTTTTCAGGTCAATAATACCTTCAGGCAACGTGATTTTGGATAAAAATGGATGCAAGCGGTGGTAAGCATCTGCACGTTGAAGAGAAATTAACTCAATGGATGGCTCCCGTATCAAACGTTGAATGATTGGGGACTCAGCCGGGCCAATAAAAAAGGCCACATCAATTTCTTTTGCGAGCAGTTTGTCGGCAGCTGTTGAGCCTGAGCTGTCTAATATTGTGGCGTTGTTTAAGATTTGATTGTCAGCCAGTAATAGAGTGGCTAGGCTACGTGTGCCACTGCCTTCTGGGCCTATAGCAACCTTTTTACCAGCTAAGTCTGTGAGCTTGTTAAGCGGTTGATCCTTTTGGTGAAAAATCCACGTCGGTTCGTAATATAAACTACCCAATGATTGCAGTGGGGTATCAGCCGCAGTTAAGCCGCCTTGTACTAGGGCCAAATCAGTTTCATTCGCAATTAAACGTTGCAGGTTTTCTGTTGAACCTGCAGACGTTTCGATATTGAGGGTAATGCCTTGCTTGGCGAGCAATTCTTTGTATTTAAGGGCATTAGCGTAATAAGCGCCTTCTTTACTACCCGTGCTGATAGTGAGGTCAGTCGGAGGTGCGGGTTCAACAAATTGATAGGCTAACCAAAAACCTGCAATGATTAATATAATAGCGATGGCTATTGTAATGATGGAGTCTTTCTTTGATGTTCTTTCTGAGGTAGCCATAACGTGCGCCTAGCGTTTAAGTAATGATATTCGCCAACAGTAATGTATTTTGGGGTTTCTTTCAAAGTCTTTTGGTAAGCTTTGTTTGCTAATATTTTCTATGTTGAGTTTTTCTAGTGCCAGTTCGTCAAGTTTGAATTTGCGAAAGTTAGTGGAAAAAATCAGAGTGCCTTTTTTTGTTAATAATTGAGCAGATTTATTAATTAGTTCAACGTGGTCACGTTGGATATCAAACACATTGTCCATACGTTTGGAGTTCGAAAACGTCGGTGGGTCAATAAAAATTAACTCGTACTTTTGTTCTTCTTCAATGGCTTTATCTAGCCATTCCATGCAGTTTGCGCGAACTAGTTGGTGTTTTTCTAAATTGACATTGTTTAATTCGAAATTATTCTTCGCCCAATCTAAATACGTTTTAGACATGTCCACCGTGGTGGATGTTGTTGCACCACCCAGCACAGCTTGCACAGTAACAGCGCCGGTATAGGCAAATAAATTTAAGAATTGTTTACCGCTAGCATTTTCATTAATCCATTGTCGAATAGGGCGGTGGTCTAAAAATAGGCCTGTGTCGAGGTAGTCTTTAAAGTTAACGAGAAGCGTTGCATTGCCTTCTTGAACTTGATGATAGCCACCGTCAGTGCCTTGTTTTTCATATTGCGTACTGCCTTTTTGTCGGCGACGAATTTTTAAGGATAACTGTTGAGGGGGAATGCCTAAAACATCAGGTAAAACCGCTAAAGCATCTTGCAAACGTTGGATGGATTTTTTTTCATCAATGGTTTTAGGTGCCTCGTATTCTTGCACGTGCGCCCATTTTTTTTCACCGTGGTAAATATCAATGGCGAATGCATATTCTGGCAAATCTGCATCGTATAAACGATAACAGTGAATATTGTTTTTGCTGACCCATGATTTGAGTTTTTTTATATTTTTGCGTAAGCGGTTGGCTAGCATTGTTGCGCCATCGCTCCAATCCCCGGAACTCGGCAGTAACGCTTTTTTTAGGTTGTCGCCAATCTGCTGTTGTTGACCTGCTTCTTGCCCTTCAAAGTGACGTTCGAGCTCAACAGAAAAATTGTACAGCTTACACGCAATTGCCCCGTTATAGAGTTGGTACGACTTGTGAGATTTAAGCGATACCTTGAAGGCAAGTTCTGTATTGCCTGTAAATATGGACGCTTTCCATCCATCAAAACGGGCTTTAAGGATAGTGCCTATTTCTTGATACAGAGGCTGTAGGTTTTTAACGTCACCTAGGCGTTCGCCATACGGTGGGTTAACAACGAGTAATCCTGGGCCCCAGCTTTCTTCTGGGGCCACCTTAGATAGCGGTAAGCTGACAGCTTTAATATATTGGCTTAAGTTAGCGGATTTGATGTTGGCTTTCGTGATGCCAGCACATTTAATACTGATATCTGAGCCCATAATGGGCGGGATTTTTTCATAACCTTTATCGCGGCGGTATTCAGCTTCTTTAATGAGGCGTTCCCAAATGGCCGAATTGTATTGGTTCCATCCGAAAAAGCCGTAGTAGTCGCGTAGTAATCCGGGTGCAATATCACCTGCCATCATGGCCGCTTCAGTGAGCAGAGTGCCAGAACCACACATGGGGTCGTATAAAGCGCCGCCTTCAGCAGCAATGCTTGGCCAGCCGGCACGGATTAAAATGGCGGCGGCGAGGTTTTCTTTTAAGGGGGCTTCAACAGACTCTGAACGATAGTGTCTACGGTGTAAGCTATCACCTGATAAGTCGATGCTCAACGTTGCCCTGTCTTCGTTAATATAAGCGTTGATGCGAATATCAGGTTGCTCGCGTTCGACATTAGGCCGATCATCTAACCGTTCTTTAAACTGGTCAACAACAGCATCTTTAATGACTTGTTCGGCGTAACGAGAGTGGGTGATTTTTGAACGGCGTATGGACGCATCTATCGCAAAGGTTTTAGACACATTAAGGTGCTGAAACCAGTCGATTTTTAAAGCGCCTTCATACAGCTGTTCAGGTGTGGGCGCAGAATAGTTGGCAATGGGCATTAACACGCGGTTAGCTAAACGAGACCACAAACATATGCGCATGGCGGTTTCTAAATCGCCTTCAAAATAGACACCGCCGGCTGCTTGTTTGACGTTTTCAGCACCAATGGCCTGAATTTCATCGGCAAGGATGAGCTCCATACCTTTTGCAGTGCTAGCGAAAAAATTTGTTTGGTTATAGTTCAAAATAGTACTCAATTATTCTTGTTTAATGAATGAATCAATATCGTCTAAGACAGGGGCAAAGTATAAAAAAGGTGCGTTTGCCAACGCCAGTAATAGCCCCACATGGGACATGTCTTTATACGTAATGACAGTAGCGTCACCGCCTAAGTGGTTAAGCTTTTTTGCCATACTGTAACTATTACTAGGTAAGAGTGTCTTATCTTTTTTACCATGCAACAATAACATTTTAGGTTCGCTGCCATCTATAAAGGTGATGGGTTGAGTATCTGCATAGCTGTTGACATTTGCAAATACAGCCTTAATGTCATCGTCTGTTATCTTGAAATTAAGTGGGCCTGATAAAGAAATAACGCCTTTAACTCGATGTTGTTTGATACCCGCGGCAGGTAAATAGGTTTTGTTTGCGACCAGCATGGTTGCAATGTGTGCGCCGGCTGAGTGACCCATTAAGTAGACTTGTTTGGTATCGCCGCCATAGTCTTGAATATGTTCGAAAACCCATGCAGTTGCTTTTGCCGCATCGTCGATAAACACGGGAAATTCGACGCTTGGGTATAGGCGGTAATCCGCTATAACACTGATGTATCCTCGGTTGGCAAGTGACTGGCCGACGAACGCATATTCAGCACGTGAGCCACTTTGCCAGCGCCCACCGTAAAAAAAGATGATAACGGGGGTGTTGTTATTAAAGGTAGATGGCTGGTAAATATCTAGTTTCTGTTTTTCATCGGGCCCATAAGATGAGTTGCTGGTCTGAATAGCAGCACCATCCGGAACGATAGCATTAAGGGTATTCAAAGAGGAGCACCCGATTAAGCTGAGTAGCATTGTTAATGCGATAACTAGGTTGGTATTTAAGTGGAGCTTTAAGCCGTTCACATATTGCTGGACTAATGTTGGCCTGTATTTATTGGGCATCACAGACCAAGCTAATTTAGCTTAATGGCAATGCTGTCGATGTGATGTCTGTGGAGTATGTTTTGGATTTTATCAACGTTTCGAAACGACTTATGTGGCCCAGATTTAACTCTATGCCAAATCACACCTTTTTGATTGACGGTTTGAATTTTTGTTTCAATGCCTAGTAATGCAATATTGGCTTTCATTGTATCGGCTTGGCTCATCTTTTTGAACGAGCCAATTTGTACAATAAAGGTACCTGGCTTGCTTTTTCCGGTACCTTCTAAACGACGCCTTTCATCAATTTCATGCTGTGGAATGACAATTTCTCTTTCCGGTAATATGGTATAAAAATCATACCTTGGTTTGTTTTTACTTAAGTCTTCAAAGGTGTTCTTTTCAACTTTTTTTACGTCCCTAACATCTTGTTTCTTAATGGCGGGCTTGGTATCAACAATAACGGTTTTTGTAGTTTCCTGAAGATTAGATAAGAACATGATGAAGCCGCCGATTAAAAGCCCAACAACAAGCCACCACCAACCTGGAATAGGCTTGCGTTGTTTTTTTCGTGTATTGCGTGGTACGCGATTTTTATAATCTCTAGGCATTACATTGACTCTGGCGCATTGACACCCAATAAGTTCAAACCATTGTGGATGACTTGTTTCGTAGAATTAATCAGTACTAAACGAGCCTGCATAAGTTCTTTGTCATCAATAATAAACTTATGCGAGTTGTAATAGCTATGAAATAGATGCGCTAATTCTCGTAAATAATGCGTTAGTTGATGAGGTTCGTATTGTTGAGCGGCTTGCGTGAGCTTTTCAGGGTAACGGTTTAGCGCATCAATAAGGCTAGTTTCATGTGACTCGGCTAGTTTGTCGACATGCACTAGGCCATCATTCGGTGAGTAGCTTATGTTTTTTTCTTTAAGTAATCGTAATACGCTGCAGATTCGAGCGTGCGCATATTGTACGTAAAACAGCGGGTTTTCGTTTGACTGGGACGTGGCTAAATCTAAGTCAAAGTCCATGTGTTGTTCAGCTTTTCTCATCACATAAAAATAACGCGCCGCATCGGAGCCAATCTCATCGCGCAATTCTCTAAGCGTTACGAATTGCCCAGAACGCGTGGACATTTGCATTTTTTCGCCATTTTTATACAACACAGCAAACTGCACGAGTAACACAGTTAAGCGGCTAGGGTCTGCCCCCATCGCTTGTAACGCAGCTTTTACACGCGGCACGTAACCGTGGTGGTCTGATCCCCAAATATCTATAATATCGTAACCGCGATCAAGCGTGTGCAGGTGATAAGCAATATCGGATGCGAAATAGGTGGTTTGACCGTTATCTCGAATAACAACACGGTCTTTTTCATCACCAAACGCTGTTGACTTAAACCACCATGCGCCTTCTTTTTGGTACATGTGGCCCGATTCTTTAAGTTTTTTAATTGCCGTAGAAATGGCTTTATTATCCATTAACGAACGTTCTGAGAACCAATTGTCGTAGTTAACGCCAAAGCCTTTAAGGTCTTCTCGAATATCGCTTAAAATTGAGTTTAAGGCGGTATCGAACACGTGTTTGTAATTATCTTCCCCAAGTATTGTTTTGGCGTTGTTAATTAATGCATCAATGTGCTTTTCTTTATCGCCACCAGCGGGTTCATCAGCAGGAATGTTGTTAAAAGCATCAGTCGTCGTGGTTTTAAAGGCATTGCCATTCTGTTTTTTGATATCAGAAGCAATGTCTAAAACATAGTCACCCTTATAGCCATTACTTGGGAAAGTGATTGTTTCGCCGCACTGCTCAAGATAACGCAGCCAAACGCTCGTGGCCAAAATATCCATTTGGCGGCCAGCGTCGTTGACGTAATATTCTCTGTGCACATCATAACCAATAGCGCTTAATAGATTCGACACGGTGGCGCCGTATGCCGCGCCGCGGCCATGACCCACGTGTAGTGGCCCAGTTGGGTTGGCAGAAACAAATTCAACTTGAACTTTCTTACCATTTGCGATGTTTGATGTGCCGAATGCTGAGCCTTGTTCCAAAATAGTGTTGATAATGGTGTTTTGGCTTTCTGGGTTGATAAAGAAATTGATAAATCCGGGGCCAGCTATTTCTACCTTAGATACGTTTTTATCTTCTGGTAAATGTTGAATAATGGCTTCTGCGATTTGGCGAGGGTTCTTTTTTGCGGGTTTCGCCAGCATCATGGCTACGTTGCAAGCAAAATCGCCATGGGCGGCATCACGCGCATGCCCCATTTGTACGTCTACGGATAATTCTTCGGGCAACCCGCCGTTAGCTTGTAGTGAAGATATAGCTTGTTGGAGCAATGAAGCCAAACGTGTTTTCATAGTAATTATCAGTTGTGTGGTAACGCCGGGGAGCAACGAGGGCCTCGCTGCTTAAAGTTAGTGTGTATTATCGCTTGTAGGGTAAAACATGCAAGTACAAGTGTGACGCAATGAAGCTAATACAAATCAACGGGGTCAACATCAATAGACCAGCGAACTTGTCGCGAAGATTTCAATTGTTCAATTTGAGATAGTAACGTTTTTATGAATAAGTGTAACGGTTTGCGTTCTGCTGTTTGAATGAGTAGCTGATAACGAAAGCGACCTGCTCGTTTTAACATGGGTGCTGGCACAGGACCAAAAATAGATACGTTAGGTGCGTTTAACCGATCTGTTACTTGGCTAACGTCATTTAAAAAGCTAAGCACGGTTTGCTCGTTGATGGCATTAACGCGCAATAAAGCTTGATGATGATAGGGCGGTAGCTCGGCTTGATGGCGTTCTAGTAAGGCATCGTTAGCAAAATGTCCGTAGCCTTGTTTGATTAAGGTATTTAAAAATGGGTGGTCGGGGTGATGTGTTTGGATGAGTACGTGGCCTTGTTTATCTTCCCTCCCAGACCGCCCGGCAACTTGGGTGATAAGTTGAGACATGCGCTCCCCGGATCTAAAGTCACAACTAAATAAGCCGGCATCAATATCTAGCATGCCAACTAGGGTGACATTAGGGAAATGGTGGCCTTTTGCGAGCATTTGTGTGCCGACTAAAATCTGCGCCCCGCCTTTGTGGACTTGATCGATAACCGTTTGCATGGCGCCTTTTTGTCGAATGCTATCACGATCAATTCTTGTGATAGGGGTGTTGGGGTATAAGGCGTTGAGGGTTTCTTCAATCCGCTCAGTGCCTAAGCCAAGTGGGAAAAGCTCAGCTTGTTGGCATGATGGGCAGGTGGTGGGAATACGGTGTTCTAATCCACAGTGGTGGCATTTTAATACGCCTGACTTTTTATGGATGACCATGCGCGAATCACAGCGGCGACACTGATCGGTCCAGCCGCAACTATGGCACATGAGCACAGGGGCAAAGCCTCTACGATTGACGAATAAAATAACTTGCTCATCTCGTTCTAGCGTTTTTTTAATGGCTTTAATTAAAGATGGACTTAAATGATTATTAAGGCGCTGGTTTCTGCAATCTATGATTCGAATATCTGGGTGAGATGCCTCAGCGGTACGTTCAGGTAATGAGAGGAGCTTAAAGCGCTTTTGTTGAACGTTATACAAGCTTTCTAGCGATGGGGTTGCAGAACCTAAAACGATCGGTATGTCGTAGTCACGCGCGCGCATAATGGCGATGTCACGGGCGGAATATCTAAACCCCTCTTGTTGTTTAAACGACGTGTCATGTTCTTCGTCTAAGATAATAAGTCCGGGGTTTTTCATCGGTGTGAAAACGGCAGATCGTGTTCCAAGTAATATATTGGCGATACCACTTTTTAGCGCTAACCAGGCTTGGGCACGTTGTGTATCGTTAAGGCCCGAATGTGAAATAACCATGTGCGCGGCGAGACGCTGCCTAAATCGACTGGCAATTTGTGGTGTTAATGTTATTTCTGGTAATAAAATTAATACTTGTTTGTTCGCATCAATCGTTTGTTGAATAAGTTGTAAGTACACTTCTGTTTTGCCACTGCCGGTTACACCGTCTAATAAAAATGTTTGAAATGACGATGTGTTTGATCTGTCTCTTATACACATCTGACGCTGCCGACGAGCGATCTAGTGTAG
>OJBT01000029.1_pt1 | contig 68231 bp, 71 predicted proteins | sample 1591101 | NCBI WGS metagenome assembly OJBT01 (sample SAMN05416773, study PRJEB24817) | seawater metagenome | isolation source: Sea water | place: Canada:Atlantic | collected 2013-11
CACCCTAGCCCTCCCCCTTAATGGGAAGGGGATATTATTTGTACAAAAAAAACCGCTCTTTTATTAAGCGGGGCTTTTTTATGTCTGCTTACAATCTTCCAACAACGCCTTCATTACATCCAAACCCTTCTCCCTAGCAAACTCAATGTTTCTATTAGGAATTTTGTCGGGGTTCACCACGCTCTCTAACGCCTTTCCAACACTCGCTTCACGCAGTATATGTAATATAGGGTATGGCGAGCGGTTAGTATAGTTGGCAGCATCGTCATACACTTGCCCTTCAAAACAATAATCTGGGTGGAACGTTGCTAGCTGGAAAACACCTTCGAAACCTTCTTCTACAAGTAAATCATCGGCAATTCCAGCAAGCTCCAAATAATCATCAAACGACTCAAAGCCAACCGGGTAAATCAATAAACTTGTTTCAATACTATCGTCATCATGTATGCGATTTAGCTCATCAATCAACGCCTGCAAACAGTGTTCAAGCGAGCGTTCATTGATGACCGAAAAATTAACAACGCCCGACTCTATAACTGGTTTAGCAAAAGGGCAAAAATTCAACCCAATAATAACATCCGTCACCCATTGCTTACAGCTTTCAATAACCGCCTGTTTTGATGGCATCACCACATTAAATCATCAGGTATTTCGAAATCAGCGTAGTCATCATCAATGGGCGACGTTTGCGCATTCTCGATATAAATAACACGCTGTTTATCACGTTGCGCGATCTTATCTGCCACTGGTTTTGGCACAACTTCATACGCTTGACCTAATTGAACAATCACCGCTCGACCCGCTACAACCCTGTCACGTAACTCATCCGCCACATAAATAGACTTTACTTTGCCTTCATGGGTAAACCGATACGCACCCCCTTCATCACTTTTATCCAACTTGTTTAATATAATAAGCTGCTTTATTTGGCCTGCGATTTGGTTCTTTTCTGCGTTTAGGTTTCGTTGTTCATTAAGCTGTTTGTCTTTTTCACGGCGTTCATCGGCAGTTTTTTTTGCCAATATCGCCACCTCATCAACTACTTCAACCTTATTTTTGCGCTTTTTCTTTAGTTGTTTATGTTTTTGAGACTGAACTTTACTGACCTTTGTCTTACTCGTTAAGCCAGCGTTTAAAAGTTGATCTTGTAAAGATGATTTTTTCATGTCAAATAGGTAAAGTATGTATAAATTTAATAACTAAACATCATACTAGAATCCAATCATTTAGAATTCAAGATCCTTACTTAATATGTGGAACTTTTGTAGCCATCAATGTTCTTAATTTAATACATGCCTCAACAAACAAATAAAAACAAATGGCTCATACGTCGCATCTGGATCATCACTTCAGTTTTAGCGCTTATGCTGATATTACCCATCATTAGCATGGGTATATCATTTACAAAGTCAGATTTTAACAAACGCGAGTCAGCAAATATCGCCCCTATTCCCAGTGAAACAGCTGAGGCTGTTCTTCAAGTGTACGCTGCAGACACATACGGCTGGCGAGGTATTTTTGCCGTTCACACTTGGATTGCCATTAAACCGTTTAACGCTGAAACGTATACGACGTATCAAGTATTTGGTTGGAACCAACGCAGTGGCCGACCTGTTTTAGTGGCAAGAGAAGACATACCTGATCGTTTCTGGTTTGGTTCCATGCCCAAGCTTTTAGCTGATTACCGCGGTGAAACTGCACAACAACTTATTCCAAAAGTCGAACAAGCCGTTAATAGCTACCCTTACCCAAATGAATACACCATGTGGCCCGGCCCCAACAGCAATTCATTTACCGCTTGGGTAGGGCTAGAAGTACCTGAACTAGAACTAAACCTCCCTTTTTCAGCCATCGGTAAAGACTGGATGCGTAAAAACTATAAAGTCAAATTGGAGTGAGCATGCCTTATCGCTCACCCCAATGAGACTTATGCCCTTTGGGTATAAAGATTCAAACCCTTCATAACACGTTTCAATTACAGTAACAATCCACCACTTATTATCGTTCTTTGAACGCCAAATAACTCGCTTTAACTCTTCTGAGCGATAGCCTATTATGTGTTTAATGAATAACCAACTCGCGAAGAAAAACCCTCTCTGCAAACTTAACGTATGACTGCCGAAAAACACATCATCTGTGTAGAGTGCGACTTTCCGGTCACCCTCATCACCCCACCAGAAGGTAGTAAAGCCAGTTGCCCACGATGCAAGCTCACGCTAACAGCGAATCACCGAAATGCACGCAACCGCGTTATAGCTTTCTCACTGACAGCGTTAATATTTTTATTTCTATCCTTATCATTCCCATTTTTAACATTTAGCGCGCACGGTAACGACAGAATGGTAACTCTGTTTCAAAGTGTTTCGGTCATGATGCAAGGCGATTTCACCATTCTTGCTGTATTGATTTTTATATTCACCATCGCCTTGCCAGGGCTCTTTTTATTAATCACCTTATACGTATACATATCTCTTGGCCGTTCAAGCCCATGGACAGGGACGCAGCAATTATTAATTATTATGGATCATATTCGACACTGGAATATGGCCGAAATATTCCTAATCAGCATTCTAGTCAGCTTCATTAAAATCATCACAATCGCAGACATTGAACTCGGCTTATCGTTTTTAACCTATGTCCTTTTTATTTTAAGCATGACGATGAGCCTCGTAAACTTCGACAAACACCAAACCTGGCAATGGCTGAAGGACAAAGAAGGCGTTATAGACTCGCAATTAAACGAACATCACCAACAACACACTTGCCACCAATGCTTACACTTATCAAAAGCTAACGATACCCACTGCACATTTTGCGGCTCACAACTTCATGGGCACTTTACCAACAGCATTCAAAAAACAATGGCCTTGTTATTAACGTCCATTATTTTATATATTCCTGCCAACCTTCTACCCATAATGCACACCTACGTTTTAGGCGATGAATCGGCCAGCACTATAGTTGGCGGTATCATTTTGCTGTGGAGCCACGGCTCTTACCCTATTGCTATTATTATCTTCATCGCCAGTGTCGTTGTGCCTATTGGGAAAATCATCGCCTTACTTTGGCTATGTTATAACGTCCATTACAAGAGCCAACTTTCACCACTATCGAAAACTTTCTTATATCGCGCAACAGAGTTAGCCGGGCGTTGGTCAATGGTTGATGTTTTTGTTGTAGCGATTTTGGTCGCATTAATTCAATTAGGTAACATCACCGCCATATACCCTGGGTTTGGAGCTATCGCTTTCACAGGCACCGTCATATTAACCATGTTAGCCGCCATGAGTTTTAACCCGAAATTAATTTGGAAACACGTACCACAAGGACAGTTTGAATGAACGAACAGCAACCATTACCCGCAGATGTCACCCCGTTGAAATCCATCTCCATCATCTGGCTGATTCCAATACTTGCCGTATTTATTGGCATTTGGATGGTCTACAACAACATCACCAGTCGTGGCCCATTGGTTGTTATTACATTTGAAACTGGCGAAGGCATTGAAGCCAAAAAAACAAAAATACGCACTAAAAGCGTCGATATCGGCCTAGTCGAAAAACTTGAACTGAATAACAAAGACAATAATGTATTGGTTACCGTTCGTATTTCAAATAAATACGAACACCTGCTCATGGAAGATACGCAATTTTGGGTTGTTAGGCCTCGGGTAGGCAAAACAGGCATCTCAGGCATTGGCACGCTCCTGTCTGGTGCCTACATAGAACTCGCCCCAGGCTTTGCTGAAACAACCCAATATGAATTTATAGGCTTAGAAAACGAACCCATCACCCAAGCCGGCACCAACGGTATACATATCACCCTCGACAGCAGTGGTAATCAGGCCCTGCAAACGGGCGACCCCATCATGTATCGCGGGCTTGATGTAGGGCGCATAGAACACGTCCATTTTAATGCCCAAGAACGACGCGTTTATTACGATGCTTTCATTGAAACTCCCTTCGACAAACTCATCACAGAAAATACGAAATTTTGGGCATTAAATGGGTTTGAAATTGACCTATCCGCCGAAGGCGTACAAATTCAAACCGGCACACTAGAAAGCTTAATTACCGGCGGTGTCGCCTTTGACGTGCCGCGTGACACAACACCCGGTGACACAATCACCGAACGAGGGTTTTTTACTATCTACCCCAATATGAATGCTATTTACGACAGTCGCTACAAACATGCAGTCACTTTTACATTGCTGTTTAAAGATTCTATTCGAGGTTTAAAACCAAACGCGCCCGTTGAATATAGAGGCATTAAAATTGGCTCGGTTTTTCAAACAGACATTAACCATACTGATATTAAAAACATCCTCGACCCTTCAGCCCTCATTCCAATAACCATTAAAATTGAACCCGCAAGATTAGGCTTTAAGGACAATATAGAAGCTATTCAGCAATTAAATGAAGACATTAGCCAATCCATCACAAAAGGGCTTCAAGCTAGTCTTGTTACTGGAAACTTGCTAACCGGCAGTAAATTTGTAGAACTTAAATTTGGCGACAAACCTCGAACCATTCAACCAAACGTTAATGGACAAATCGTCATACCGACTATCGAAAGCCAAGTGGACCAAATACTGCAGCAAATAACCGATGTGTTAGATAAGGTGAATAAACTTCCGGTAGAAAACGTGTTGGTGGGTGCTGATAAAACATTAGGTAACGTTAATGCATCGCTTAATGACTTTAAAAAATTAGCCAATAGTTTTTCAGAAGGATCGCAAACACATTCAGAACTACAAGAATTGCTCAAAAAGATGAAGAGAACGCTCAACGAATTAGACCCGCTCATCATTCAACTTAACCAAAAACCCAATAGCTTACTGTTTGGCACACAACAACGTGAAGAACTAGAGCCTAAAGGAGCGAAGCAATGAGGCTCGTTAAACTGTTTGCATTGGCACTTATGGTCGTGGCGTTAATCAGCTGTGCCAGCACCCCACAACGCACCAAGCACTATAACTTCAACCCTTCTTCAATTGCGAAGCCCGGCAATAACAACCAAACCAAACAGATCACCGTAAACCAACTTCAACTGGCCACGTTTCTAGATCAACCCGGGTTAGTCATTCAGCTGAATAAAAACCAAGTGTACACATCAACCTATCACCGCTGGGCACAGCCACTTAGAGAGATTTTACTCAACACATTGGTTCAAGAATTAAACAATACATCGCCTGTCGGCTATTCATTCAATAAGGAAAAACCATTATCGGTGAAAGGTGAAAACACCCAATTGTTTATAGAGGTAGAACAGTTTAATTCAACCGACCAATCACAAGCCATCTTTAGTGGGCGGTATTGGGTTAATAAAGGCGATAAAACACTATTGGTTAACCAATCATTCCGTATCACCGAAAAACTTAGTGAAGACGGCTACCCTCACTCCGTAAAAATGTTGCAATTGACGCTTACCCAATTAGCTAAAGAAATCAACATCGCACTCCAGAACAAGGAGTAAGTTCAAGCACACCAACAATCAATGGAACCACTTGGGTAAATTAGAAAAGGTAAAACAGGCTTTAATTATATGGCCTCAACTAACTCAGCCAAAGCGTCAGTATTTAACCTTGCTCTGTTGGGTGATATGGGCACCACCCACTCATTACGTTTAAAATCAGCAACTACCCGGCTAGCAGTCTCCGTCGTCATCGACAATATCGCCCCCATGTCTTCACGGCTTGGTAAATAACAACTTTCACCATTGCCCTCTGCCAAATGAAGCAACAAAGAAGCCACCCTTTGTTTGGAAAAACCAACCGATAGTTTCGAAATCCAAATATCCGCATCGGTCATAACGTTTTGCCAACGCGCCATTAATTGTTTAGATAAGTGCGGTGAATTTTCATTTAGTTTTTTAATTAAACTAACGGGGATTCGACAAACAGCCGTCACCTCAAGTGTAACAGCCTCTTGAAGATAATTATTACCACTCAACGCTTCCAGCCCCACCACATCACCCTGCTTTAAAATCCTTACAATCCTATAACCACCATCTGGTAAATTACTGACAAGCTTCACTAATCCAGAGCGAATGGTATAAATATACTCTGGTGGTGTACTAACATCATATAACACCTCGCCTACTCTTAATTCATAGTCCTGTATTGGCTGATGTATTAATTCAAAATCTTCACGGGTTAAGTCAGCAAATAAAACCATATTCCGAATAGCACACTTTTCGCACTTTTCACCTGAACTCCACACATTAGAAATATTTTGAATTTTCATTAACTAATTTTAATCTTTTTAAATGTCGTCATTATTGATAATTCGCAAGTGCCAAAAACAAACACGGCAATACACTATAACTTGTTATTAACCCAAGGAGATTAACAATGAAAAATTTAAGTTTAATTTTAACAGCTGCTCTTTTAGCGTTCTCACTGTTTTCAGGAACAGCATCCGCCAGTGTAAAAGGTGTTTTTATCGACCTGTCTAGCCCTGATGTTTTTAAAGTACATCGAGCATTTTCTGTAGGAACTATGTTAAAAAAACAACAAAACTTACCTGTCACCATTTTTATCAGCCTAAATGTAACCCCCTATGCTGGTAAAGATTACCCGATATCTCAAATGCTCTCACTCAGAGGCGAAAATATCCACGACCACATGAATAAATTCATGGCTGCCGGTGGGGAAATCATGGTGTGTGGCATGTGTTTAGGTGGGCATGGCATGGATGCAAACAAACTATTACCCGGCATCACGGTCGGTATGCCAGGCAAGTTAATCACTGATGAAGATATAAAATTTATTAGTTACTAATAGGTTTTATATGTAACATTCAAAAGCTTGCCCAACGTTTGGGCAAGCTTATTGTTTGCAGACCCTTTTAGCTAAACATCCCTTAACACCCACATAGGCGGTTTATTTGCCACGTCTTTTACGCCCCATAAGCCCGCAGCAACTACGCAAGCAGCGCTTATAACGGGCGTAAGCAAGCACAACAACCAATTGAAGTGGAAGTCCAAGTGCAGCACGTAGGTGTACAAACCGAATGACACCAGTTCAAACATTAACACGGCAATGAGCCCTGACACTACGCCAATAATAGAAAACTCAACCCAGTGCGCTTGATTCAACAACGTGCGGTTGGCGCCCAGCGTGCGCATTAACGCGCCTTCATTTATCCGGTTATCCAACGTCGAGTTTACCGAAGCAAAGAGCACCGTAAAGCCTGCCAATAAGGCGAAATACAACAAGTAATTAATCGCCGCTGTCAGCTGGGTCAAAATAGTTTTGAATTGCTCTAATATTGCATCCACTTCTAATAAGGTCATACTCGGGAATTGTTTCGCCAAGCCATTCAGCATCTTTTTCTTGGCCGTGGGCACATAAAAACTGGTGATGTACGTCGTTGGGAAGTTGTCCAGCGTCCCATCGCTAAACACCATATAAAAATTCGGCTTCATCGTATCCCATTGCACTGTACGAATATGTGCCACCACGGCATTCAGTTGTTCGCTACCAATGCTAAACGTCAGCTTATCGCCCATGCCCACGTTTAAACTGGTGGCCAATTTACTTTCAATCGACACTTCTCCTATCTGAGCTGCGCCCCACTGCCCTGCTACCGTCTTATTATCGCTTGGCAACTCATTGCCCCACGTTAAGCTTAAATCACGGTGTGTGGCGCGTTCACCTTGCGAGTCTTTGCTCACAATCTGCTGTACAGGCACATCATTAATACCCACTAAGCGCCCACGAGTAACGGGGTAAATTTGCGCTGCTGGAATAGCCTGTTGTACGAGATATTGCTCAAACTGGCTGACTTGATCAGGCAAAATATTCATCGCAAAGTGATTCGGCGCATCTTCGGGTAACTGCTGTTGCCAGTCTTGGATTAAATCGTTTCTCACGGTAAAGCTTAATAGCATCGCCAATAAGGTAATGCTGAACGCTAAGATTTGCGTTACGCTTGCTACAGGGTTTCGTAAAACGCCCTGTAAGCCTAAGCGATAACTTAAACTCACGTGCGGCAATAGTTTTCGCAATTGCTTCAATAAACCCAGTAATAAAACACCCGACAATGCTGCCGTCGCCAAACCACCGCCAATAATCGCCAACATGAGTTTATAGTCTTCCGTGTAACGCCAAATTAAGCCGGAAATTAACACCAATGCCAAACCGTAGACTATCCAAGCACTGCTCGATAACGGTTCTAATTCGCGACGCAATACTCTCAGTGGCGATACCTTTTTCAAACGTAATAAAGGCGGCAACGCAAAGCCAATTAGAATAGCAAAACCGGTTAAAAAGCCTAACATCACTGCGATTAAACTCGGCGCCGCAACTTTAGCGGGCAACAAATCCCTTAATAATTCAAACAACACCTCTTGGGTAAACCAACCCAGTATCGAGCCGATGGAACACGCAATAATGCCCAAGATGACAAACTGATACAAAAACAGCACCAATATATCGTTCTGTTTACACCCTAAACAACGCAAAATCGCTGTCGCGTTAAAGTGGCGCTCGCTGTAGCGCCGTGTAGACATGGCAATCGCCACGCCAGCAATCAAAATCACAATAATGCTCGATAAACCTAAGTAACGTTCTGCACGAGATAATGCACTGCCCAGTTCCGGCCGATCTTCTTGCACATCCATTAAGCGTTGCCCAGGAATTAACCACGGCTTCACCCACGCAGTAAATGACGCCAATGCATCCGTTTCACCACTAAACTGGTAAAAAAAGTGAACGTGGCTACCCGGCTGTAATACTTTTGTCGCTTCCAAATCGGCATCGCTCATCATCACCCGTGGCGATAAACTGTATAAATCACCGCGCTTATCCGGCTCGTAAGTAATAATTTGGCTAACGGTTAATGGATTCTCGCCCACTGTTAATTCATCACCTACAGCCAGTTTCAACGTGGCTAACACGCGTGAATCTATCCACACCTCACCAGCTTTAGGCCCATTCTGCTGCACTGTTTCTTGCTCAAAATCGTTCTGCGTTGTTTTCAACGTGCCACGTAAGGGGTACAAATTACTCACTGCCTTAACGCCGGCTAACAGCAATTCATCATTTTCAATTAATACGGTAGAAAACTCTGCCGTTCTTGCGCGTTGCAAACCAAGCTCTTCTGCTTTGCTCACCCACTCTTCAGGAAGTGTGCTCGAACTGGTAATCACCAAGTCTGCCGCTAAAAACTCAGCCGCTTGGGTGCTCATGGTTCGGTGCATTCGATCAGCAAACAAGCTAATCGCCGTTGAACTGGTCACGGCAATAATCAACGCCAACACCAGCAGCGTTAACTCGCCACTACTCGCATCGCGTTTTAATAATCGTAAGGCTAAACCAAGTCGGTTCACGTTAATTTTCCTGCATCAATGTGAACAGTACGCTGGCAACGTTCTGCAAGTGCCGTATCGTGTGTCACAAGCACTAACGTCGTGTGTTTTTCTTTATTCAATTCAAACAACAACTCAATAATTTGATCGCCCGTTTTACTGTCCAAATTCCCTGTGGGTTCATCAGCAAACAAAATAGCTGGTTCAGTCACAAATGCTCGCGCCAAGGCCACGCGTTGTTGTTCTCCGCCCGACAACTTCATCGGTGTGTGGTGCAAACGTTCTTCAAGCCCTACCCGTTTTAATAAGGCAATCGCCGTTTGTTCTGCGCCTTTATCGCCACGCAGTTCTAGCGGCAACATCACGTTTTCCAACGCGGTTAAACGCGGCATTAATTGGAACGATTGGAACACAAACCCCACCAGCTTATTGCGCACCTCAGCGCGGCCATCTTCGTCTAAGGCGGTTAACTCTGTACCGTCTAACGTTACGCTACCACTCGTTGGTGAGTCCAAACCCGCCAACAAGCTAAGCAAGGTCGATTTACCCGAGCCAGACGCGCCCACAATCGCTATACTTTCGCCTTCATCAATCGTTAAGTTAACGGATGATAAGATGGTCAAATCACCATCGGCAACGGGTACGGTTTTACCGAGGTTTTGGGTTTCAATAATGGCTTCGTTATTTTTCAACATCAATAGGGTCCAATATGGCTAAGTTTTATAGTGTCGTTCTAATGGCAATTTTAACAAGTATTGCAACGGTTTCATCCGCCAATACCATCGTCGTATTAGGCGATAGTATAAGCGCTGCGTACAACATGCCTGAAGAAAAAGGTTGGGTTCACCTCATTCAACAAACCATGACAGACAATGGCTACCCGCACACCGTTATTAACAAAAGCATCAGCGGCGATACAACTGCCGGCGGCTTAGCGCGAATAGATCAAGCCTTAGAGCAACATAAACCCAATTTAGTTCTGATAGAATTAGGTGCAAACGATGGATTGCGTGGTTTCCCACCCATTTTAATCAAAAAGAACTTACGTGAACTCATAAAACGCAGCAAAAAAGCCGGCGCACAAGTGCTGCTGTTGAGTATGCGAATACCTTCCAACTACGGCAAACGCTATACCGATATGTTCTACAACAACTACCCCGACCTAGCCGATGAAATGGACATTCCCTTCGTGCCGTTTATTTTAAAAGACATCGCCCTAGCCAAAGACATGTTCCAAGAAGACAAGCTTCACCCTAACGCAAAAGCACAGCCGATTATTGCGGAGAAAATTTGGGAGTATTTAGAACCCGTTTTGACTAACGATTAAACCCTTGCTAACTCAATATATTGCTCTCAAACCTTACTCTTCCAATCACGACTGAAATACATAAAACCTGCTATAATTCACCTTATGAAAACCAATTCTCTTGCTGCCTCCAACCCCCATCTAAACAATACCGCAACCTCCCGCAAGCGTATCATTCGTAGCATTGCAAGCTCCACCGCTATTGAAACTGGAGAGTCAATTAAAGCAATTGAAACCAAACTTAGCCAAAAGACTTCTCGGTATCACGTACCACTTGCCTGAACACCGCCTTCATCGGTTCGATATTATCTAAACTTGCTTGAACCGCCAAGAAATAATCTTGTTTGTGCGCGTCAAGCCAGCTAAAGTCTAAAACAGAACGCCCTGCCTGCACAGCCATCACAACCGCCAATAAACGAGACAATCGTCCATTACCCTCACGAAACGGGTGAACCAAAATAAATTCTGCATGAACGACTGCCAATGAATCAATTAACTCATCATCAGTCATGCCTTTATGGCAAGCCTTAGGGAAAAGGAAACTCTTCTCAAAAACAACCATCAGTTGAGGGATTAGCGATGCGATTGCAAACTGAAAGTTTCCCTTACCTATATTCACTGAACGATACTGCCCCGCCCAACCATAAACATTACCTAACCATCTACGGTGCCATTCACATAAATCAGCAACAGACAAAACCTGCCCTTCTTCAACTTCATCAAAAAGCACCTGAGTTAATTCTGCTAACAGCTCTAATTCAAGTTGATCCATTTCTGCCGAATCAGTAATGCCAAGTTTATTAGCCAGCACTGTATTCGATGAACCCGGCTCATACTGCCCTTCTAATAAACCAGACGCATCATATCTATCAGTCATCTTGTCGCCTTATCATTGAAGGCCCATGTAATGTCGACAAATGCTGTAGCTAGGTAAAGCATTTTGAAATAATCGCGGCTCAGGTCGTAAAAAAGTATGTTTGGCATAAAACCTAATATGTAACCATTTGAATAGTAATAATCATACAAGTTTTAATCCAACAATTCGTACTTCTCTCGTTACACATGTTTTTCTTTAATTACGGCTTCTAAATCATTTGTAGCATTATGCTACAATATCAATACGTTTCCATTATATAAAGGAGTGATCACATGGCAAAAGCCGCATCCCCTATCCGCCTACAAGACGATTTAATGCAAGCCGCCAACTTAACCGCCAAGCGTTTTCATCGTAGTGCCGCCGAACAAATTGAATACTGGGCAGAGTTAGGCCGCTCTGTATCATCTACCCTTGATCCTGATGTATTATTATCAGTCGTCTCAGGTTTAACCAAAATCAAAGTAGAACCTGTACACAGCCCAAGTGTTGACCCTACTGATGTTTTTAATGCCTTGGAGCAAGAAAGAGAACAAGGCACATTAACCAATGCCGTTACTCAAAGCAGCATTAAATACCAAGCATCAACAACACACCCAGGCTACCTAGAACGCATAGATGCCGATGGCACCACCGTTGGCATGTTTGAGAATGGGCAGTTCGTACCAAAATAACATTGAAATCCCGCAATAAAAAACAGCTATGGTTATTAGCAGGTGGCAACGGCGCAGGCAAAAGCACCTTTTACAGAACCCGCCTAGAACCCCTTGGCATGGCCTTTATCAATGCCGATGTACTCGCGCAAAAACTGTTTCCCGATGAAGCCGAAGAACGCAGTTACGAAGCCGCTAAAATAGCAGAAACCATGCGCTTAGATCTTTTAAACGAAGGCCGCAGCTTTTGTTTTGAAACCGTTTTTTCACACCCCTCAAAAATAGACTTCGTTGCCAAAGCGAAAACACTGGGTTACGAAATAGTACTGGTATATATCCACCTAGAAACAGCATCACTAAATCAAGCCCGCGTATCACAACGCGTCAGCGAAGGTGGCCACCACGTGCCAGATGAAAAAGTAATCAGTAGAATCCCAAGGGTTATGCAGAATATAAAACAAGCACTTCCTTTGCTTGATATTAGTTATGTACTAGATAACTCACGGTTAGATAATCCGTTTCAACAAATAGCAATAATAAAAGACGGTCAAATAACATTTACTAAAGAACCACTTCCGACTTGGGCTGCTGGATTACTGAATGATTATTTAAACTAACTGGCTTATTCTTTAATTCAAAGCGTACTCATACCCAGGTTTTTCAAATAATTATAGGTCGCATTATAATATTCGCATGGACGAGTATGATCCTCAGCATTACCTTTTGGAACAAATATCACCATGCCCTGTCTAGCTCTAGTCAGCAAAACTCGATATGCATTTTTCTGATAAGTCTGGCGCTCTATTTTATTAATTCTCTGCCATTTACTTCCACGGAATGACCAGTTTTTCCAACCTTCTGCGTTATAACGAAAATCAGCATCCCACGCCATACAAACCCAATCTAGCTCAAGCCCTTGCACGTCAAATTCGGTCGCGACATCTTCCAAATAATACGATGAGCGGACGTCCTCTTTACCATTCAAAAACCAATGCACAGGATTTGCTTTTACACGTACATCTATCGCATGTGGCTTTAACCGGTCGGCTTGAGAAGACACAACCATCCCATAGCGCTCAGAACCTCGCGCCTGAGTCTTCACCCAATTTTTAGCTACATCAAGGTCTCTGGTTAATACGATTGGGTATTTTTCATGAATGAGCGCTAGGTTTTCTCGAGCAGCAGCTTCATTCAAGTCTAGCAATTGCTTTACAAACAATGAAACCTTTTCACTACGAAATGAGCGAACAGAGGTTTGTAAGTGCAACTCTGGCCGAAACGTTACCATTGCATTTTCTTTTGCCTTATGAACAATCGCTCCAGCGCCGTATTCACTATCAGTCAAATTATCAGAAAGGTATATTTTCCAATGTGGGAAGGATTGTTCGATTGCATCAAACCATTCGCTAATACCCGCTTCTCCTGTGTTTATTTCCTGCCCTCCCCCCACTAAACACACGACTACCGCCCAGTCCTTATGCCTATCCATACATGATATTAAGAATTCAGGTTCAGACTGGTTAAAGTCGGGCCTATTTTTCTTCTCACGCATGAATTTCATTGTTTGGGCTTTAGTCCACGCCCTTTGCGCTTCATCAAATAACGCTACATGTTCAACAGGCGGGTTTGTTAAATCAAGCAATCCTTCGTCACGAAAGTGATGTACATTTTGGATAAAAGCTTTCACCTCACTAAGCGCATCGCCCTTTCGTATCTTTTTACCATTTGCCTTTACTCTTGCAACTTTGTCACGAGCCAACGCCTCTTGCAAAATTCTCACCAACGGCCCATTACCCGAAAGAAACACACTATAAAGCTCATCATCAGGGTCAATATGAGTTGTAGCGATATCTAGCCCGACTAACGTCTTTCCTGCACCGGGTACGCCAGTCACAAAAACAATAGACTTCTGAGACTGGTCCTTTGAAAGAGCAATAATTTCTGCAACTGTATTCGACGTCTCTGATAAATTCAAAGTACTCGCATCACTACGCGAAATTTCACTTACCGAGTGTCCGTTATATAGCGCTAGTGTTGCTTCGATTATAGTTGGCGTTGGCTTATAACCACTTCCTTCCCACGTACTACAATCGATCGACTGTTCAAGCTTTACATTCAATGCGCTATTAATCGTCTCTTCCAAATTATCGCTATTACAACGAATTGGATTAATAAGACCACTATCTGGCAGCATACTGATTTGACGACCTTCTGCCGGAGCACGAGTAGCCACAAGAATAGGGATTAGTATCGCGTTATGACTACCTTCGTGAAAGTTATGCAAATCTAATGCATAGTCCACCACTTGGTCTAAATCTGCTGCCTCATGAGTGCTCGCACCTACTTTAAACTCAATAACAAAAACGATGGGGCCAATAATAACGACGGAATCAATTCGCCTCCCCATTCTTGGGATTGAAAATTCAAAATATATCTTTCCTTTATGTCCAGCCAAAGCATCGCTCAATAAAAGCGTCTACTCAACCCATGCATCTCGCTGAAAAGCCGTCAAATCAAACGAATGCTGGCGAATCATTTCACCGAGAACTTCATTAGGTGTCTGATTGCAAAAATCAAAAATCGACGCTGTGTAATAAGCTCGTTTCATTTAACTAAAACTCATGAGGTCAGCCAACTTGATCACTGATTTTACGCTTCTTTGCATGACCTTAAGCTATCGCCCGAATATCATCTAAATGCTGTGGATGGCACTGGCTCAAGTCGTAGCTACTTTGTAGACTTACCCAGTAGTCAGGCGTGGTATTGAAGTATTTAGCCAACCTTAATGCTGTATCTGGTGTAATCGAGCGTCTTTCTTTAATGATGTCACCTACCCTGGTCGCTGGCATAAATGTATCTTTCGCCAAGCGATAAGGGGTTATATTCATTTCTTCCAGTAGTTCTTGTAAGAAAACACCGGGGTGGAATGGGTTATTAATCATAATAAGCTCCTAGTGGTAATCTGTTATTTCAACATTAAAAGCATCGCCGTTTTCAAACTTAAAACACAACTGCCGGTGTTAATATGGAAATCGGCACAGCATATAATTTCTCACCGAACGATAAGATCCTCTCGCCATCATAAAAAACGACACCTGCTGCAAACTTTTCGCCAGAGGCTTCTTTTAGTTTAGTTAGGCCTTTAAAATCTTGTACAGTAACTGTTGCCGCTGCTTTAATTTCAATACCAGCCAACTGACGGTTTTTCTCGATAATAATGTCTACTTCTACTTTGTCTTTATTGCGGAAGTGGTAAAACGTTAGGTCTTCGTCTTCCCAGTCTGCGTGCTTTCGTAATTCTTGATAAATATACGTTTCCAGTAGCTGACCCAGTAACGTTTTATCTTTCCAAAGAGACAGACTGCTTATACCTAACAAAGAACATGCTAGACCGGTATCTGACAAATGCATTTTTGGCGTTTTAATTAGCCGACTTAACCGATTGGTATGCCAAGGTTGCAACTGTTCTATTAAGAATATTTTTTCTAGCAATGCCAAGTATTCGCGAATGGTGGGGCGGCTGATAGAAAATGGTGAGGCTAAGTCAGCTGCGTTAAATAACCGTGCCGTTTGACTGGCGGCTAAGGCCAGTAGCTTTGGCAGAATATCGAGGTTACGAATACTGGCAATGTCCTGTACGTCGCGCTGGATGATAGTCGTGATGTAATCACGGTACCAAGCGTTGCGCCGTTTTGCTGTGCCACGCGCAATGGCGGCGGGATACCCACCTGCGCATATTAATTCTGCTATTGTTTCACCTAAACGTGGGTATTTGTTTTTACTGGAATTTAAACCTGTATCCGCGCTGAAAAGTTGCTGGAGGAATGCTGGTTTTTGTCCTGCAATTTCACTTTGGGCAAGAGGTCGAAGATGGATGATTTCCATTCTACCCGCCAATGAGTCTGCCAATTGAGGGAGCAATAATACGTTGGCAGAACCTGTCAGAATAAACCGGCCTGGTTTGCGATGCCGATCGACACTGGCTTTGAGTGCAGTGAAGAGCTCTGGAGTGCGCTGTATTTCATCAAGAATTGTAAGCTCGGGCAGCCCTTCAACAAAACCAATGGGGTCAGCTTTAGCCGCTTGGAGCTGATTGTTATCGTCGAAACTAATATAGTGGTAACCTAATTCATCACCAACCGCTTGGACAAGCGTTGTTTTACCGCATTGGCGTGCGCCATGAATCAGCACCACGGGCGTATCTTGGAGTGCCTCTAACAAGGTGTGCTCAGTGAACCGATGGTAGTGTGCGTTATTCATATTATGACGTTTTTATCTACCAAGCGTAGTGAGAAAATATTCGTCCAAGTGTAAATAAAGTTTCGTCCAAATGAAAGTATTATTTCGTCCAAATGGAATTAAAGAAACTTTAATTCTAGCCTTACCCCAATTTGATTAGCTCTATGAGAGCAATCATAACGTATTGTCATAGCTTAACCTGGCACTAACCGTTTGCATTAAACCCAAAATATTCCTAAGATAATTTAACTGACACAACGGCATACCTGATGACAAACCAATTCGAACACCTCAGCCAACAATTAGAACAGCAACACTACATTGCCGATGCTGATTTAGTAACGACGCTGTCTTTAATGAAGTCGTTGGAACGCCCCCTATTAATTGAAGGCGATGCAGGTGTGGGCAAAACCGAGATTGCTAAGGTGTTGGCGGAAATTAACGATTGCCCGTTGATTCGGTTGCAGTGCTACGAAGGTTTGGATGCCAGTACGGCGGTGTATGAGTGGAATTATTCGCACCAATTACTTTCTATTAAGATGATGGAAGAAGGTGATACGAGTTACGAACAAAAAGACGCGGGGATTTTTAACGAATCGTTTTTATTGGAACGCCCGCTTTTACAGGCGATTCGCCAGCAAACTGCGCCGGTTCTTTTAATTGATGAGATTGACCGTGCAGATGAGGCCTTTGAGGCGTTTTTACTGGAACTGCTCTCGGACTTTCAAATTACGATTCCTGAACTGGGTACGATTAAAGCGACGACGATACCTAGGGTGGTTTTAACATCCAACGGGACGCGTGAGTTAAGCGACGCATTACGCCGCCGCTGTTTGTACCACTATATGGGTTACCCCAACCTTGAGAAAGAACTGCGTATTATTCATGCGCGTTTACCAGGCATTCAAGAAAAGCTTGCGTTGCAAGTGGCGGAGTTTTTACAAAAGCTACGTGATTATGAACTGCGTAAACAACCGGGCATTGCTGAAACGTTAGATTGGGCCAGCGCGTTAATGGGGCAAGGTATTGAATCGCTAACGGATGATGACTTTATTGTGAACTCATCACGTAGTTGTTTACTTAAAACGCAAGATGACGTGGCGCGTTTGGATAAAGATACCGTGAATGAGATTTTAACCACGTTGTCTTAGGGCACGATTGTACCTGTGGACACCGCACAACCCACTGGCCGACTGATTGGCTTTATTCACTTCCTTCGATACGAAGGCTTTACGATTGGGATTCAAGAAATTTTGGATGCCTTAACGAGCCTAGGCGATCACACGCTAACCGATAAGAAACAGCTTAAACATATTTTACGTTCGTTAACGTGCCACAGCCTATTGGAGTGGCAACAGTTTGAAGCGTTATTTAACCTTTATTGGCTACCAGTTAAGGGCGTGGACGGTGAGGAAGGCGAAGAAGGTGATGGCCCAGAGCTTTTGTTTACCCCTCCTACAAATAAGGTAACGGGGTTTAGTGGCAGTTCGCACGAAGCGCCGGACTTGATTCAAGACATGTCTAAAGACACCAGCGCTGGCGCTGGGCGACAAAACACGTTTTCTAAGGCAGATTTTAGGTTTTTAAATAACCACCAAGCGATGATGGAGATTGAACGCTTAGCGGAACAGTTAGCACGTAAGCTGATGCGGCGATTGAGCTACCAAAATGTGATTCGCCCGACGGGTTCTAAGATTGATATTAGGCAAACGATTCGGCGTAACTTATCCCACGGTGGGCATCCGAAACAAATTTTTTATAAGAACCGCGTGCGCAAGCCCATTCACTTAGTGATTTTGCACGACGTGTCGCATTCAATGACATGGAACAACCCGTTGTTGTTTCGTTTTGCGCGTGGCTTGATACGGTCTTTTAAATCAAGCGAAGTATTTGCCTTCCACACCGAGTTATTTAAGGTGACGGAATATTACCGCGAACCCTCTATTGAAAAAATGCGCCAACAATTAGAAGCGCGCAACCATTTATGGATGGGCGGTACAAGTATTGCCGAATCGTTACATGAATTTAACAGCCGCTATGCGGCGCGAACGCTGTCGGCAAAAACCGTTTTTATTATTATTAGCGATGGTTTTGATACGAATAAGCCGGCGCAATTAGTGGCCGAGTTAAAAACGATACAAAATGCCACGAAGAAAATTATATGGCTTAACCCTATGTTAGGCCGTGAAGGTTATAACCCCGACAAAGGGACTATGATGGAAGCCAAGCCTTATATTGATAAACACGCCCCAGCACACAGCTTAGAGTCGTTACAACAGGCAGTTAATTACATTGCACAAAAGTGTCGCTAGGTTACTTCCGGTCGCTGATCCAAATTTTACCCATTTTTTGCGCTTGCGCTATTTCTTCTGCTGATAGCTGCTGTGTTAAACGGTCTTTAAGCTCTATGGCTTTTGCGTGCTGATTGGATGAAGCAATTTGTGCAAACATATGGGCTTTCACTAAGTTTTTTTTAACGCCAAGCCCACCTTCGTGCAATAACGCTATTTCATACAATGAACGCGCATAGCCTTGATAGGCTGCTTTAGTATGCCATTCCATCGCTAAGGTATAGTTTTGCCCTACGCCATTACCTGCTGCGTATAACCTGCCTAATTCGTATTGTGATGCGGCGTAGTTTTGTTCCGCCGCTTGGGTAAAGAGTTCAGCCGCTTTGTGTGAGTCTTGTGACAAACCATCGCCATGTAATGTACGCAATGCCAAGTCGTGCTGAGCATCGGCATAACCTTTATCTGCGGTGCGTTCCAACCACAGAATACCCACGTAATACAACGGGATGATTAATAAGGCATACATGATAAATTCATGTGATTTTTTCACTTTACTCCTCTCATTTTGCCTTAAAGTAGCTTTTGCTTAACCTTACAACTAACTAAAATCCATCAACTTATTCAAGCCTAAAACCAACCTTTACAGTCACTTGCCAGTGCTTAACTGTGCCATCCACAATATGACCACGCGTTTCTAACACTTCAAACCAACCCATGTTTTTTACGGATTTAGATGCTGTTTCAATTGCATTACTGACAGCATCGTCCGAGCTCACTTCTGAACTACCTGTAATTTCAATGTGCTTATACGTGTGATGACTCATTGTATTCTCCTTTTTGATGCGTTGTGAATTTAGGATACGCTCAATGTTACGCCTTAACAATATGCTGATTTATAAAATCTCTCGTGAGTATTTTTTCCCTTTCGGGTACACTTTATCCACGTTAAATAATAAGACAACCCACTGGTATGAAAACCTTAGAACACTTATTTAAAAACAACAAAGACTGGGCTGACTCTATCGTTAAAGAAGACCCAAAGTTCTTTGAGCGTTTATCGGAATTACAAGCCCCTGAATACCTTTGGATAGGTTGTTCTGATAGCCGTGTACCGTCGAATGAGTTGATTAATCTCGCCCCTGGCGAAGTATTTGTTCACCGAAACATCGCTAACATGGTGATACATTCCGATTTAAATTGCTTATCTGTTATTCAATACGCTGTTGAGGTATTAAAGGTAAAACATATTATTGTATGCGGTCATTATGGTTGTGGTGGCATTATGGCTTCGATGGATGACCAAGAACACGGGTTGATTGATAATTGGCTGGGTCATATTAAAGATGTTAATCGTATTCATGAGGCTGAATTGAGCACCCTCAATGAAGCTGACAAACACAACCGTTTATGTGAATTGAACGTTATAGAACAAGTGAGTAATGTATGTGACACCACTATTGTAAAAAATGCGTGGAAAGCTGGGGCAACATTGTCTGTACACGGGTGGATCTACAACATAAAGAATGGCATTCTTAATGATATTATTGATGAGCCTATTTCTGCAAAATTACAACGTTAAATACTGGCGTTAACAGTCGATATCTTCGAGTTCTATATTCAGAGCATGCCCTGATATTTTCAATTCATACAACGACACCGCTAACGACAACACCATTAGAGCCAAGCTAATAATGAACGCAGCTTGGCCTAATACAACAGTCTCCATAAACAATAAAAACATGGCTATTACGCAAAGCGTGATACTCAGCACACCCAAAATTTGCATCCAAATAATGAGCTTTATACGTAAACGTAAGCTGATAATTTGACGTGCAATAAGTTCTTTATTTGTGTCGTTTATTTGCCGGTGTAAACCACGAATAACGCCTGCCAAGCCCATGAAGCGATTTGTATAGGCCAGTAGCAAAAGTGAAATGGCAGGAAAAAGTAAGGCGGGCGTTGATAAGTCCAATGGGGATCCTAACGTTAACTAACAAGGTTGATTATTATACGTAACCAAGTTCATCTGGTATATTCAGCAGTCAACATTCTAAACCTTTTAATCTTATCGAAAGGAGCACATATGTCTCGAATGAAGCCATTATCAATAGGTGAATGCCAAGATCCTGAATTAAAAGAAGAATTTAAACACTTTGTAAAAACCTTGGGTTTTGTGCCTAATAGTTTACTCACTATGCAACGTGTTCCCGCCATTGCTAAAGCCGTTATACAAATGAATAAAGCTGTTTTTTCTCCTAATGGGCGGATAGACCTCGGCTTTAAACGACTCATTGCTCATATCGCTAGCCAAGCGGCTGGCTGCCAATATTGCAAAGCGCATACATCGGTCAGTGCAACGCGTTTTGGTATCAGCGAAGAAAAGTTAAGGGATGTTTATACTTACAATAAAAGCCCCCTGTACAGCGATAAGGAACGTATTGCTTTAGATTACACACTGGCGGCCGCCTCTGTACCAAATGATGTAACTGATGAGATGTACAACACGTTAATCCAACACTGGAATGATGATGAAATAGTAGAGATATTGGGTGTTATCGGCATGTTTGGTTTTTTCAACCGATGGAATGACTCAATGGCTACACCGTTGGAAGACGAGCCATTACATCTAGCAGAACAATTAATCGCCGATAAGGGTTGGCGTGTTGGTAAACATGGCTAGTGCCAACCAAGCTCAACTTAAAGTGCCCTCAACATTTCATAAATGAATATTACTGCCGTCATTCTTGCTGGTGGCCAAGGTAGGCGCATTAACAACGCGGACAAGGGACTCATTCACGTTAACAACAAACCGATCATTGAATTAGTGTTAGAGGCTATTGAATCGCAATGCAGTCATGTTCTCATCAACGCTAACCGTAATATAGATATTTACGAAACCTATAACTACCCCGTCATTTGCGACACGCTAAACGATTTCCAAGGCCCCCTCGCCGGCTTTTATGTTGCAATGATCCATTCCACAACACCGCTCATTATCACCCTGCCATGCGATGCACCTAGGGTGCCAAAAGATCTTGTAGAACGAATGGAGCGGTCTATGCAAGAAGCTAAAGCAGATATCGCAGTTGCCCATGATGGCGAGCGACTCCAACCAGTGTATGCGCTACTTAAAACCAGCCTAGCAGCAAGCCTTCATGATTTTTTAAACACAGGACAACGTAAAATTGATCGTTGGTATGCCACTCAAACGGTTGTAGAAGTAGATTTTTTCTGATGTTCGAGAAGACTTTAAGAACATCAATACCATTCAACAACAACAAGAAATACAACGCGAACTGTAAACGGTAGTTAACCAATCGCCCTTGAAAGCATGATTGAATTTAACTTACTTTGCGTTTGTAAAAACAAGTAGGCAGAAAAAAGCCAGCTTAAAAAGCTGGCATTCCTTGTTTAGATGGTGGGTCGTGCGCGATTCGAACGCGCGACCATCGCATTAAAAGTGCGGTGCTCTACCAGCTGAGCTAACGACCCTCCAAGAGGCGAGAATGATACCGGATTAGAGCAAAAAGGCAAGTCGTATATTCGTTTTAACGCTCAAAAAACTTACTTATGTTTCGTATTGAGTAGGGTCTGGCATATTAGCCTTTTCAAACCCCTGCTTTCTCAAACGGCAAGATTCACATTCTCCACAAGCTTCACCTTTTTCATTTGCTTGATAACAAGAGACTGTTTTGCTGTAATCAACATTTAAAGAACACCCCTTTTCTATAATTTGAGCCTTCGTAAGGCTAATAAGTGGTGTGTGAATACGAAACCCACCTTCTTCTACACCAGCTTTAGTCGCTAGGTTAGCCAATGTTTCAAAGGCAGAGATAAATTCTGGGCGACAATCTGGATATCCGGAATAATCAACCGCGTTTACACCGATAAAAATATCTTTAGCATCGACAACTTCTGCCCACCCTAACGCTATTGAAAGAAAAACTGTGTTTCGTGCTGGCACATAGGTAACCGGTATTCCACTACTTTTTTCTGTTGGTACGTCGATTAAATCGTCCGTTAAGGCAGAACCGCCAAATTCCCCCATACCCAATTTAATTGTTTTATGGTCAAGCACGTTATATTGCTTGGCTAATTTACTGGCTGCATCAAGCTCAGAACAGTGACGCTGCCCATAATCAAAACTTAATGCAAAACAGTCATAACCCAGTTCGTTTGCTATGGCTAATACGGTTGCCGAGTCTAACCCACCCGACACGAGTACTATGGCTTTTTTTGAGGACATATTTAAGGCTTATTTACCGGGGGCATCGCCCCAGAGATGTTTATGAAGTTGGATTTGAAAGCGAACAGGCAATTTTTCTTGTAACACCCAGTTAGCAAGCTCAGTCGCTGATAACCGCCCTTGAACAGGAGAAAACAGCACCTCACTCTTTTCGTGAAGCGAATGTTCGAATAAATGATTTTTAGACCACTGAAAATCCGCTTCATCACATATTACATATTTCACCTGGTCAGATTCAGATAAGCACTGGTAATTTGAATCTAGGTTTTTCGTCACTTCACCAGAGCCTGGCGTTTTTACGTCTAATACCGTTGTAACACGCTTATCGACCTTTGAAATATCCAACGCACCACTGGTTTCCAAAGATACATGGTAGCCTTCATCACAAAGCTGTTGCATTAAGCCATGTACACGTTTTTGTGCCAATGGTTCACCACCCGTCACATTTATGTAATGCGCGCCGTGTGTCTTAACTTCTTCTAAAATAGACTCTATTGACCTAACTTGTCCGCCATGAAAAGCATACTCTGTATCACAATAACCACAGCGTAAAGGGCAACCCGTTAAACGAATAAATGTGGTCGGTAACCCAACTGTTTTACCCTCACCTTGAAGCGAGTAAAAAATCTCTGTAATACGAAGATTATCTTTAGACATAACTTGGAAAACTGAAGGGCTTGAGTGAGGTACTAGCGCTTTTCTTGGCGCATACGATCAAGCCTTTGATCCGCCAGACGTGCAGCTGTTGTGCCATGGTATTTTTTCGACACGGTATTTAACGTCTCTTTCGCTTCTTTCCATTGCTTGTTTTCATATTGGATAAAACCAATTTTCAACATGGCATCCTTAGATTTAGAATGTTCAGGGTATTCTGACACAACCTTAATAAACTCAGTGTTTGCTCGTTCAAAGTCACGATTAACATAACTGGCCTCACCTAACCAATACAGTGCATTTGGTAAAAGGTTACTCGTTGGAAACGATGTGGTAAAAACAGAAAACTCATCAATTGCCTGCTTATATCTACCCGACTTTAAACTTGAAAACGCCTTTTCATAGGCTAGGCTATCGCCGGAATCTATTGATGATGACGTGCTGTTATTAGGTTGACCTTGATCATCTTGGCTAGATGTACTATTCGGCATTGGAGCTGCCACACCTGATGATTTATTTTCCAATAACTGAATGCGCCTGTCTGTATCTAAATATAGATCACGTTGGCGTTTTTTTAATGATTCAATGAGGTACGTTTGCTCTTCCACTTGTCCAATTAATTGCTGAACCTCTACTTGCAACTGTTGAAGACGGTTATACATTTCAACCGTCCCTGAGTTTACTTGCGAGTTAGAGACAACCTGACCATTGCCGTTGACAACTGGAGGTAGGGCTGCCGAAGCAGCCCCACTAATTAGCATTAAGGCAACAAATTGCCCTTTAAATATTTTTTTCATTTAGTGTGCAGGATATACAATCTCAACACGACGATTTAACTGCCATGACTGGTCATCGTGCCCCATAGAAGCCGGCTTCTCTTCACCAAAACCTACTACTTCGGATTGATTACCATTAGCACCTTGCAGTGAAATCAAGTTTTGAACACTTTTTGCACGTTTTTCGCTTAAAGCTACGTTGTATTCACGTGTACCGCGTTCATCAGCATGGCCTTCCAACACTATTGATGTTCCAGGGTTTGCTGCTAAATACTCGCCATGAGCTGCTAACACTGATTCATATTGTGATGCAATCGCGCTGCTATCAAATTCAAAGTAAATCACTTTTGTTGATAATGGGCTTGAAGGGTCATCTAAAGGGTGACCTGAGAATGTGCCACCTGAGCCCACACCCGACGTATTTGCACCTGACGTTCCATTTGAGTCAGAACCTGCTACGCTTCCAGCACCGTCATCACCAAACATACTACAACCTGCTAATGCTGTTGACAGTAATACACTTATCAATAAATTCTTATACATTTTCATTTTTATTCCTTAATTTATTACCCAGAGGGCATAAGTTTAATAAAAAACCGAGAGCGACTCTCATTCACTCAGTTTTGAAGGGTGACCACGCCGGTTCTCTAACTTCGCCGCCTTGGAGACGAAACTTTTGGTGAACTTGCCCGTCAGATGATACCGCAGCCAGTATAGATTTCAAGCCATCTTTAGTAGAATATAAAATCATACTGCCATTTGGCGCAAAACTGGGCGATTCATCAAGGTTTCCTTTTGTTAAAATTCGAGTAAACCCTGTTTTTAAATCTAACATAGCAATTTTATATTGCCTGTTAATACGATGCACCATCACAATGCTTTTGCCATCCAGTGAGTAGCGCCCTCGTGCATTATAGTCGCCTTCAAACGTTACCCTAGCTGCGCGCCCACCATTAATGGATATACGGTATAGCTGTGGTTTACCGCCTCTATCTGACGTAAAGATAAGCTGACGCCCATCTGGCGACCAAGCTGGCTCGGTATCTATTGCATAACTTTTAGTTAACCGGCGAAACGAGCGCGTAATAACGTTATATATATAAATGTCTGCGCTACCATCTTTAGAGAGCGTCAACGCGAGCTGTGTTCCGTCAGGCGACCATGCTGGTGCGCCATTAATCCCTTTGAATGATTTTAATTTTTCACGAGCGCCTGTTGATAAGGTTTGTGAATAAATGGCAGAACGGGTTCCTTCAAATGATACATAAGACAATTTATCCCCACGTGGAGACCATGCTGGTGACATGAGTGGTTCTGTTGAACTAACGATTGTTTTTGGGCCAAAGCCGTCTGCATCGGCCACTTGAATTTTATATTCAGGCTTACCTGAAGGGCCAGCCTGTGAAGTAACGTACGCTATGCGGGTACTAAAAGCGCCTTTTTGACCCGTTAATTTTTCGTACACCAAATCACTGATTCTATGCGCAACGCCACGAAGGTCACTTGGCCTTGCCGGTATGCTAAATCCCGTCAACTGTTCACCTTTATAAACGTCAAACAATTGGAATTGCACGTTGAGCAAACCATTAACACCTTGGGTTATTTTACCAATAACTAAGTTATCTTGGCCTAGTGCTTGCCAGTTTCTAAAAGTAACTTGATCTGCTGATGAAGGTCGGCTCAACATATCTGCACGGGGCAATACTTTAAATCGACCACTTCGCGTTAAGTCATCACTAACCACTTGGGCTATATCAACAGGTAATACGCCTACAATAGGATCCGATGCAAACGGCACAACAGCAATGGGTTGTGCGCTAGATACCCCTTGAGTGATCTCGATTTTAAGTACCGCCCATGCTGGCAAAGATACAAATAGAACACTCAGTAAAAATATTTTAGAAAGAGTTTGCATAAATGTTACCTATCTTTTATTAGGGTCAAATATAAATTCAATATGACGCATTTTATTAAACAACGCAGAATCATCTGGTACCGGCAATGGCGCTGCCCTCATTGTTGCCCGCTGAACAGACAAGTCAAATAGCGCATTACCACTACCCTGTACCACTATTGCATCTACGACTCCTCCATCAGGAAAGAGCTGTACACGTACCACACATTTCAAATTTTCAAAATCAAATGCTGGTTCAATCCAGCTATTAGATACCTTTAATTGAATCTGCTGAGAATAGCTACTTATTGCTTTCTCATCATTCCTATCATTTTCCTCTTGATTAGCTGCCGCCATCATTTCGGCAAAATCGGCCTTTTGTTGCTCTATTCTTTTTTTCTCAGCCTCATTTGCTTTTTTTTGTTTGGCCGCTTGTGCTTTCTTCTTTTTATCTAATGCTTTCTTTTTGGCTAACTCAGCTTTTTTCTGTTTGTCATCTGCGGCTTTCTTTTTTGCTTGCTCTGCTTGTTGTTTTTTTAACTTAGCTAAACGCGCTGCTTCTGCGACTTTTTGATCTTTAATTTTCTTTGATTGATCTAACTGCTGTTTTTTCAGCTCATCAAGTTTTTTCTCTTCTTTTAGTTGATCATTCTTTAGCTTTTCAAGGCGCTTTTGTTCGTCACGCTTTTTTTTCTTTTCTAATTCTTTAAGCTTGTTAGCTTCTGCCCTAACTTTAGAATCGTCAATAACGGTGGCTTTTACGATGTTGACGGGTGGTTTTGACTCTACTGGCTCGTCAAACAACTCAAAACCAAAGATGAAAAATGCGATTAATCCCGCATGAAACAACACAGATAATATTACGGCAACCGGGTGTTTTTTAAATAAGCTCGCCATACTGTTAGTTAGCTGGGTCTGTCATTAAGCCAACACTGGGCACGCCCGCACCTTGTAGTGATGTCATTGCGTTCACCACATCACCATACGGCACGTTTTTATCGCCGCGTATCATCACCGGCGTTTTTGGTTTATTACGCAAAACTGCTGCTACTTTTATTTGCATTTCTTCCGTTGAAATAGGTTTGTTTGTGTTGTCGCCAATATCTAAAAAATATTGTCCTTGTGCGTCGACGGTAACTACTAATGGGTCGTCTGCTTCATCGGGTAGCGTTTCTGCATTGGCTTGAGGCAAATCAATGTCAACACCTTGTTGTATAAGCGGCGCTGTAATCATAAATATAATCAGCAGAACCAACATGACGTCGATATAAGGCACGACGTTAATCTCGGCCATTGGTTTACGTTTTGAGTGACGCGCCATAACCTATTTCTTTAGTTTAACGTGTGCTTGACGTTGCAACACGGTCGTAAAGTCGTCCATAAACGTTTCGTATCGCGTTGCTAATCTGTCCGCATTGGTTGAAAAACGGTTATACGCCACCACGGCAGGAATCGCTGCTAACAAGCCCATAGCGGTTGCTACTAAAGCTTCAGAAATACCAGGAGCAACTAATGCCAAGGTGGCTTGTTTCATGTTGGCCAGTGCTTGGAAAGAACTCATAATCCCCCATACTGTTCCAAATAAGCCCACATACGGGCTGGTTGAGCCGACGGTCGCTAAAAATGGCAAGTGGTTGTCCAGTTCGTCCATTTCTCTGTTAAATTGCGCTTGCATGGCGCGCCTTGCGCCTTCAACCACGTGCATTGGCTCCATACCCGTTTGCGTATTGAGGCGTTTATATTCTTGGAAGCCGACATAAAAAACCTCCTCGACTCCACTTTTATCGTAATGATCTGAAGCGACCTGGCGGTATAATTCATTTAGGTCAATACCAGACCAAAAACGTTTTTCGAACGTATTGGTCACGTTGATAGCCGTTTTAAATTCCTTATATTTAGCAAAAATAAACGTCCATGAAATAACGGATGCTATCGCCAACATTAACATCACAAGTTTTACGATGGGCCCCGCCTGCATAACTAGGTGGACAATGGATAAGTCTGTCGTCATGATAATTTCTCGATCATTGCTGTTGGAATTGCTTTTACTGTCATCGTGTTGGCATCAAGGCAAGCGACCTTAATAACAGCTGTGTTTATTATTTCACGAATTGGGGATTGACGTACGATGGTTTGATGAAATATTAGTGATGCGCGTTTTAATTTTGCTATGTTTGTGGTGACAATTAATTCATCATTAAATGCCGCCGGCTTTAAATAATCTACTTGCACTGCTCTAACGGCAAATGCAACGCCCTGTTCTTCGATAAGCGCCCCTTGTTCGAACCCTTGCGCTCGTAAAAACTCTGTGCGCGCACGTTCAAAGTATTTCAAATAATTCGCATAGTACACAATACCTTGCATATCCGTGTCTTCATAATATATTCGAACAGGCCATTGGTGCTCGCCCTGCTTTAGAAGATCACTGTGATGCTTTATATCGTTCACCTTTGCCCATCTTCTGAAAAATAATCACCTCGGCCAGTATCGCCACTATCATCTGAAGGCTTTTTTAGCCCCAAATGTTGGTAAGCATGTCTCGTTGCCATCCGTCCACGCGGTGTTCTTATAATGTAGCCTTGCTGAATGAGATAGGGCTCAAGCACGTCTTCAACGGTGCCTCGTTCTTCACTAAGGGCTGCCGCCAAGCTATCGACACCTACTGGGCCACCATCAAATGTTTCAACTAACGTTTTTAACAACCGTCTATCTAATTTGTCGAAGCCACTTTTATCGACCTCAAGCATTGTTAATGCTTTATTTGCAATGTCTGTCGTAATAATGCCATCGCCTTTAACATCAGCATAATCTCTCACTCGCCTGAGCAAACGATTCGCTATTCTAGGTGTGCCGCGTGACCTAACAGCAATCTCTTTAGCACCGCCTTCATCGAATTCTAACGCAAGAATCCCCATTGACCGTTTAACAATATGGGTCAAATCCTCATCATTATAAAACTCCAACCGCTGGGTAATACCGAACCGATCGCGTAACGGTGATGTTAACAAACCCGCTCTTGTTGTAGCCCCCACTAACGTAAACTGCGGCAAATCTAGTTTAATTGAACGCGCCGCCGGGCCTTCGCCAATCATAATATCCAGCTGAAAGTCTTCCATTGCAGGGTACAGTATTTCTTCAACCACGGGGCTTAGCCGGTGAATCTCATCGATGAACAGCACATCGCCTTCTTCAAGGTTCGTTAATAACGCCGCCAAATCACCTGCTTTTTCTAATACGGGGCCCGATGTTTGCCGCAGGTTAACGCCCATTTCATTGGCGATAATATGTGACAGCGTTGTTTTACCTAAACCTGGCGGGCCAAAAATCAGCACATGATCCAACGATTCTGAACGCGATTTTGCGGCAGATATAAAGATTTCCATCTGTTCGCGTATCGCAGGCTGGCCAATATAGTCTTCTAGTGTTTTTGGGCGAATGGCTCGATCTATCGCCTCGTCATCTAGCAAGTTGTCAGAACTAATTAGTCGGTCGCTTTCTATCATAGGTTTGTAGATTTACTTTGTTCCAGCGGATTGTAAAGCAGAACGTATGATTTGTGCGCTACTTGCGCCATCATCAGCCACTGCTTTTGCTCTTTTTTCAGCATCTTGAGGCTTATAACCCAGCGCAACCAGGGCGCTAATTGCTTCCTCTATTGCTGAAATCGGTCGAGAAGCAACCCCAGCCTGTAATGATGCCGACCCAGCCACTTGTTCTGGCAAGCGGTCTCGCATGTCAATAATAAGCCGTTCCGCTGTTTTTTTACCTATCCCCGGCAAACGAACCAAGGCACTAACATTGTTATCACTCACACACAGGCAAAAATCATCAACACTCACACCGGATAATATGCCGAGAGCCACTTTAGGCCCCACGCCATTAACCTTAATTAAGCTACGAAATAAAGCGCGCTCTTGCTCTGTTACAAAACCATATAAAATATGCGCATCTTCTCGAACAACTAGGTGTGTTCGTAATAAAACCACTTCGCCCGCTGCCGGCAAGCTAAAAAAGCTGGACATCGGTGTTTCAACGTCATAGCCCACGCCTTGGACATCAATCACCACATGCGGCGCTTTTTTCTCGTGAACAGTGCCGCGCAAAAAACCTATCATGCCAACCCTCTTGCTGTTGCCTTAGATGTTTGATCGGTATGCAGATGGCACAGCGCCACAGCTAATGCGTCGCTCGCGTCCATTTGCGGATTACCTTGCAGTTTTAATAAAATTTTAACCATGTGTTGCACCTGTGTTTTATCAGCACTGCCTTTACCCACCAGTGCTTGTTTTATTTGTCTGGCTGCATATTCATAAACAATCACATCATCGTCAAACACCGCACAAATAGCAGAGGCTCTGGCTTGACCCAATATTAATGCTGAACTGGCATTTTTGCCCATAAATACTTGTTCAACGGCCATTTCTTGTGGTTTGTAATGTTGAACTATTTCTCGCGTCCCAAGGTATATTTTTTTCAACCGATCCGGCAGGTCACCCCCGCCTGTTCTTATGCAACCGCTGTCCACATACTTTGCTTCACGTCCTGTGACCTCAATAACGCCATAGCCTGTTACTCTTGAGCCCGGATCTATTCCAAGAATACGCATAAACGGGTTACTCTGCCTCGCTCATTGCTTCATCAGGGAAGTCCGCATTGGAATATACATTTTGCACATCATCTAAGTCTTCCAACACATCGAGTAAATGCAATATTTTTTCAGCATCCTTTACAGTTACTGGCGACAAATTGTCGGCTCGCATCGTTACTTCCGCATGCTCATGCGCGTAACCAACACCTGATACGGCATCACGAACACGCATAAAATCGTCGGGTTGTGTTAGCACTTCAAACGCGCCATCTTCATGCGTTATCATGTCGTCAGCACCCGCGTCTAACGCCGCTTCCATTAACGCATCTTCATCATGCTCATTTGAAAAGTTAATAACACCCAGTTTTTGGAACATGTAATCAACCGAACCACTGGTACCTAAATTGCCGCCGCTCTTATTAAAGGCATGGCGTACTTCCGCTACGGTTCTGTTTTTATTATCGGTTAAACAATCCACCATCACCGCTGTACCTGCTGGCCCATAACCTTCATATCGAATCTCATCAAAATTATCCGAATCTGTTGCACCACTGCCTTTTTTAATCGCTGTTTCTATGGTGTCGCGCTTCATATTGTTCGACAAGCCCTTATCAACGGCTGAGCGTAAACGAGGATTATTGTCAGGGTCTGGCCCACCGGCTTTTGTGGCCACCGTAATTTCACGAATCAGCTTCGTAAATAGCTTGCCCCGTTTAGCATCTTGCGCCCCTTTACGGAAACGAATATTTGCCCACTTACTATGACCTGCCATGACGTCCTTTAAACCGACCCTATAAAGCGTGAAGTGTATCACTACAGCGCAGTTAGATTAAGCAAAAAGATAAGCCACAGCCTCGCAAAGTAATCGCTCTTTTTTATTCGATGAAATTAATCATTCCAAGAAAACGTATCAGGCCTGAAAATTTAGAACGATTAGGCGCCCTGCTTACAATACTCAACACCACTAGCCATGAAAAGCTGTCATAATGACTGGTTTTCAACCATATATTTAGGCTTCAAAAGTTAATATTCTGCTCGTTGTGGATTAACCTAAAAAAAATCGTTGTTCATTAGTAAGTAAATCGACAGATCCAATTGAGAGTAGAATGGTTGAAGCAAGCTCCACCGTATTAGAAAGCAGTGTAACGTCGTGCCCCGTGACCGTTATTGTTCCCGCGTATAACGAAGCCGACTGTATCGCCGACACAGTAAACAGCCTACTCAAGCAGTCTCTAATGCCCGAGAAGATTATCGTTATTGATGATGGCTCAACAGATAATACCGCTGAGATTTGCATTGCATTGGGTGTCACCGTTATCACCCCACCACAAAACACAGGCTCGAAGGCTGGGGCGCAGAATCATGCATTAACCCACATTAATACTGAATACACCTTAGCCATTGATGCGGATACCACGTTAAAAGAAGACGCTTTAGAAAAACTCTTCAGTGCAATGGGCGATCCTGACGTCGTGGCTGCGTGCGGTTTTGTTATTCCTCAGAAAGTTAGTACGCTGTGGGAAAGAGGACGTTACGTTGAGTACCTTATGGCCTTTACCTTTTATAAAGAGGTGCAAGAATACTACGAAAAACCGCTCATCTCGTCGGGTTGCTTTTCCTTATTCCGCACGGAGTACCTGCAGCAAATTAACGGTTGGTCATTGCAAACAATGGCCGAAGATATGGACTTAACGTGGACCGCCTATCAACTGGGCAAGAAGGTCAGATTTATTCCAAAGGCAATTTGCTACCCAATTGAGCCACATAACTTTCATTTTATGCGCAAGCAGCTAAAGCGTTGGGCTCATGGCTTTATACAAAATGTTAGGCTACATCGAAAAGGCTTACTTCAGGTGCCATTCTTACGATCGGTCGTCACGGTTATGTGTTGGGACGCTAGCATTGCCTCAATTTTCTATTTAATAGCACTTCCAATTCTAGCGTTGGTCGTAAGTCCCGCGTTTTTATTGGGCTACATCATCGATTTACCGATGATTTTAGTACCGACATTAGTTAAAGCATACAGTCGAGGTGAAACATGGAAGGCACTAGCGAGTATTCCTGCTTTCTTAGTCCTGCGTGTCGTTAATTCCGCTATCTTTTTAGAGGCTATATTTAACGAGTTTATTTTAAAAAACACGCTCACAACATACGAAAAAGGTCATTGATATGAATATTGGTTTACCCGGAGCAGGCATAGGGGGTCTCTACTATTTAACCTGTACGGCTATCATGCCGATTAGAGAACTACTGCTAACGTTAAAGAACCCAAAACATAAATTCCGCACTCGCTTGGTGGCTACACAGTTGAGTATTGCGACAGGCATCATTGCAGGGTTTATCCTTATTTACCAACTAGCATCCCACTTCATCGGGTTTGGCATTTCTATTACAGCGTCTGAACGCTCCGATATGGCTTTATTTTATTCCCTGCTACCCTTAGCGATAAGTTATGGACTTCTAATAGTATTACTCTTGTTAGTAGAGTTGTGTGCATTCATTACAAAACAGGATAAGCTCGCTAAACATAAAGTCAAAACATAGCCACTTTAGTAACGGGGCTTACAAAAGAAAATTAATGACCGTACCGTTTTAATCTTTAAGCTCACCTACAACTATAAACACCCTGTCTCAATAATAGGCACTAGCCAATAATTAATATCTGTCCCTTTTAAGTCTTCTTTTAGGCGCTGAATGGTCGCGTGAGCATATTCAAGTTCCGTATAAACCTGAAACTTAATCTGTTTCTTTCGCCCTTCTACTTGCTCTATTAGATTGAGCTTTTGTGGATCACTGCCGTGGCCATAGACTTCTGAACTCGTAAAATCAGCAATATCTGGCTGCTCTAATAAACAATCGACCACCGTTCTCTCAATGGAGGGAGGGCAAACAAGAATTAATAACGTTTGGTTCATATAAGTCTCCTTATCGACTACTTATCCAGCGATACAAAACCGGCAGTAGTAACAGTGTTAATAATGTGGATGTAACCAGCCCGCCGATCACAACGATGGCGAGTGGACGCTGTATTTCTGACCCTGGCCCTGTCGCAAACAACAAAGGAATGAGTGAAAATGCCGCAATACTGGCCGTCATCATCACGGGGCGTAACCTTCTCCTTGCACCTTCAATGACGACATCATTAATATCATGCCCCAGTGCTTTTAATTGATTAAAGTACGAAACAAGCACCACCCCATTTAATACGGCTATGCCTAATAAAGCGATAAAACCGACCGACGCTGGAACTGACATGTATTCACCAGCGATCCACAAGGCGACAACGCCACCAATCATGGCAAACGGAATATTGGTCAATATCAAGAAAGACTGGCTCACAGACCTAAACGTGCTGAACAGTAATAAGAAAATCAGACCAATAGCCGCTGGAATAACTATCGTAAATCGTGCAGCTGCGCGTTGTTGATTTTCAAACTGGCCGCCCCATTTAAGATAATAACCTGTTGGTAATTTAACCTGCTCTGCCACTTTTTGCTTTGCCTCATCAACAAACCCAACGAGATCTCGCCCACCAACATTAGCAACAACAACGGATGATCGACTGCCCGTTTCACGCGTAATCATAACGGGCCCCTCAACTCGCTCAAGACTTGCCAAATTCGTTAGCGGGATGCTACGACCATCTTCAAGCGTCATGCGCAAATTATGAAACTCATCAGCAGATTGGCGCAACCCACTCGCCCCTTTAATAATCAAAGGAATGCGTCGCGATCCTTCATAAATAGTCCCCATATTTTGCCCTTCAATAAGGGAACGTAAGTTGCTCTCGACATCATCAATAGATAAGCCCAGACGACCAACAGCCAATCGATCAATCACCACACGTAGGTATTGCACGCCATCATTTTGTGCCGCAAAAACATCTTCTGCCCCATCAAGATTTTCAACGATACCGGCTATTTCTTGCGCTTTATCGTTTAGCATATTGAGGTCATCCCCAAAAATCTTGATAGCAACGTCGCCTCGCACACCGGTTAGCATTTCAGAGACGCGCATTTCAATCGGTTGCGTAAAGCCGAAAACCAGACCGGGGAAACCGCTTAGTACACCCCTTAATTTCTCTATAAATTCATCTTTGGTTTCAAAACTCCATTCATCACGTGGTTTTATTTCTAAAAACATATCGGTTTGGTTTAACCCCATCGGATCCAAACCAATTTCATCTGATCCAGTACGCGCAACGACGCCCGTCACTTCTGGTACTTTGTCCATGATCGCTTTCGCGACTAGATCATCAATACGTAGCGATTCATCCAAATCAATCGACGGCAGCTTTTCTGTCTGAACGATAATATTGCCTTCATCCATCGTTGGCATAAAACTTTTACCCAACTGTAAATACAACACCGTCATTAACACCAGCGATGCCAATGCGATAAAAATAGGCACCTTACTAAATTGCAAACAATATTTAAGAACAGGGATATAGGCTTTTTCTAGATACCTCACCAAAATGGGGTCTTCGTGGCTAACATTCTTCAGTAAAGTCGCTGCCAGCACCGGAATGATGGTCAACGATAAAATCAATGAAACACCCAGCGCAAAGACGATCGTAATCGCTACCGGCGAAAACAATTTCCCTTCAAGCCCTTGCAGTGTTAACAACGGAAGGAACACAACCATAATAATAATGATGCCAGTCGTTACCGGTAACGCAACATCGGCTACCGCACGATAGATAATGTGCAAACGGGGTAATAACGTGGTTTTCTTTTTGTGACCCAATTCCGACACGATATTTTCGACCACCACGACGGCCCCGTCGACCAACATACCAATAGCAATCGCCAGCCCTCCAAGACTCATCAGGTTGGCTGATAAATTAAACTGGCGCATCAAGATAATGGTGCCCAAAACAGCCAGCGGTAAAATCAACGCAACGGTTAACGCCGCCCGCAAGTCACCTAGGAATAAGATAAGTAGAATCAATACTAAAATGATCGCTTCTCCCAACGCCATACCAACCGTCTCTACGGCTCTATCAACTAGATCGCCCCGATTATAGAAAACACGCGTCGTCACACCGTCCGGTAACGCGGATTGCAACTCGTCTAACTTTTGTGACACGCCTTCCACTAATTCTCTTGCATTAGCACCTCGTAGGCCTAACACAAGCCCTTCAACGGCTTCACCTTGACCGTTTCTAGTGACGCCACCGTAACGCGTTAGCGACCCGATGCTTACCGTCGCAATATCACGTATTGTTACGGGCTCTACGGGGTGCGCTTTAACAACAATATCGCCCACATCTTCCAAGGACTGAATACTGCCATCACTCCTTATCAACAAGGTTTCCTCACCGTCAATGAGCTGCCCAGCACCGTCGTTCCTATTATTCTCTGTTAGCGCTGTTCGTAAGGTATCGAGCGTAATACCCTGTGCATTCATCAAGGTGATGTCGGGCGTTACTTCAAACGTACGTACCAAGCCACCCAAGGCATTAACATCTGCAACACCGGGGACTGTTCTTAAGGCTGGCCTTAATACCCAATCGAGTAACGTACGCTTTTCCATAATGGACAATCGATCACTCTCAATGGTAAACATAAACATTTCACCCAAGGGTGTTGTCATCGGTGCAACGCCACCGCCAATATCCGATGGCAGATCACCCCAAATGGCGCTCAAGCGCTCTGAAACTTGTTGGCGCGCCCAATAGATATCAGTACCATCTTCGAAATCCACCGTGATATCAGCCAACGCATATTTAGACATTGAACGCAGCATATTTTGCTTGGGGATACCCAGCATCTCAACTTCAATAGGCGCTGTGATACGGGTTTCGACTTCCTCTGGCGTCATCCCTGGCGCTTTAATAATCATTTTTACTTGCGTCGTTGAAACATCCGGAAACGCATCAATCGGCAAAGTTTGAAAGGATTTCCAGCCGGCGATAACGAGGATGATCGTTACCATCATCATCAGCAAACGCTGCGTCAACGCAAATTGAATCATTTTATTTAGCATCGTCAGTTACCCCTCGCCGCCCGCACCCATTAGTATCGCTTTCAATGAGACCGCTCCACTGGTGACAACAGGCGCTGAAATACGTTTTTGAGCGGCAATAATCTGCTGCCCTTCGCGCGAACCAATAACCTCTACTTTTACCGCCTGATAACCAGACTCATGCTCAATAAAAATCATTGTTTCTTTATCTAAGCGGACGATCGATTTACGTGGGACGACGTAATGTTGTTGTGCGCCTGTTTGTATCTCAACACGTACCTGAACAACTTGACCCGGGCGTAACTGCTCTACATTATTTTCAACGAGTGCCCTCACTAATGTGCCTTGGTCAGCTGTATGTACCATACGACCAATTGTAATGACTTTCCCTTGAACATTAAGGTTAGGGATGGCAACCATATCTCCCAATTTGACCTCGTTAACGACAGCAACCGGCACGTGAATTTCTAACCACAACGGTGCTAATTTACCAATTTTGAACAATGGGTCTGCTGCCCCAAGTTTTTGACCGGGCAAGGCCATTTGTTCCAGTAAAACCCCATTGAAGGGAGCCGTTATAGTCAACACACTACTGAGTTTCCGAGTTTTTTCTAACTTAGCGATTGCCTCGCTACTCATACCGGAAAATGCCAACGTGGTTTCTTGCTGTTCCTTTTGTGTCACTAACTCTTGCCAAACACTCAGCGATTCTAAATAACGACGTTTAGGGATAATGCCCTCATCCAACAATTGTTTATTTCGGCTCAGTGACGATCTCGCTAAATTAAGTTGACTCATTGTTTGTAATAAATCGCGCTGTAATTCCAACACGCCCGGGCTATTAATTTTTGCGAGTACCTGCCCTTTGGTTACATGTTCACCTTCGGCTACCATCAAACCTTCTACCAAACCGCCTTGTAACACGCTGATGACCTGCAATTGTGAATTAGGCACCACCACCTCGGCAGGGTAACGAGCACCCAACACTTCGCCCGCTTGTTTCAACGGTGCGGTGACAATGCCATACGCTGTTGATTGTTCAGAAGACAAGCTAATCAAACTGTCGTTAGCCGGTGTTTCTGCTAACGCATTGACACTAAAGAAAATAATTAATACGATTAAAAAATGCTTCATGGAATAATCCCCTTTGCTTGGTTTAGGCGAGCGGTCTGCAAGCCCATTTCTAGGTGCTTTTGATGCATATGTCGATCTATTGTGAATGCTTGCGCCTGCACTCTAATGAGTTCGAGTAAACTCGTTTCGCCTAGCGCAAACGCCTTTCGAGACATCTCTAAATTCTTTTTGGACAATTCATTTTGACGCTTCGCAAAACTGTATTGCTCTGTCGTAGCGTTGAGCTCTCTACTAGCGTCTTGTATCGCCATATTTAGCTCGCGGTGTAACGATTCCATCTGGCTTCGGCTTTCACTTAAACTAACTTCTGCTGCCGTCAATTTCGGCTGACTGTGCGATTTCAAACCAAAGGGAATATTCAAGCTGAGACCAATCGCATCGACATAATCTTCATTTGACAACCCCCTTTCCCGTCGTGAACCCACAAACAAGGAAGGATTACCCCTTTTCTCAATCATCACTTGATCACGCTCAGCGACGCTCTTAGCGACTTTGTCATGAGACTCTTTCAACAGGGGATGCTCCATGCTGATGGTGAAGTCATTAATCGCTTGCTCTTCGAAGTTTTTCGGCAAGACAGATAGCCCGGTCACCATGTCATAACGGTGTTGTGCATGACGAAATTCTTGATAAGCAACCCGCCATGCTGCCTCTTTAGATAATGACTCTTGTTGACTAATAATGAGATCTGATCTAGCAAGATCACCCAGTTCAACGCGTTTCTTTACGTCCTTTTCAAGCTTCTTCACGACATTCCATTCTTGTTCAGCCACGCCCATCTGATTTTTTCTGAGTGATATATCCCACAATATTTCTCGAACAATGCCCGCCAAATGCAGTTTCAGAGCTGACCCAGATGCGTCTACGAGTTGCTGTTGCCGCTCGGAGGTTTTCCGCCTAGCATCTCTCTGCCCGGGTAACCAAAGTGGGAGATCCAAACCCGCCTCCCATTCTTGCAACCCTTCACTCGCGTGTACACGATCACTGTAGTGGCTTAGCGTAAATGACGGATCATCGGCCCAAAAACTTTTAGCCTTGTTACGCAACGCATCTGCGTGCCGGAGTCGAGCTTGTAATACCGCTAATTGCGGATTTCGCTGAAACGTTTTTTCAACGACGTCGCTTAAAGATAATTCAGCGGATGTTATTAAAGGGGTTTTATGCGCATGATCAATAGTTGAGACTCGCTCGCTTTGAGCAAACACAAACATTGATTGGCAGAGCCCAACGATTACTATTGTCATTTTAAGTTTCATGAGAAACATACTAACTCATGAAGCTTAAATGAAACTTAAAATCCCAAAGTCGGCGTTCATTAGCGTTAGAATAATTCAATAAAAGTCTTTATCCACACCGTGCATATAGGCGCAATAAAACCAAGAATGAGGATTCGGCATAATTTATGAGACTTCTTTTAGTTGAAGATGACAAACTGATTGCGGCAACGCTGAAGAAAGAGCTTGAGCGGCACGGTTTTGCTGTCGACTGTGCCGACAATGGTGTCGATGCCGAATTTATGGGCAACGAAGAACTCTATGACATCGTTATTCTTGATCTTGGGTTGCCGCAACGAACGGGCCTTGAAGTGTTAAAAAATTGGCGAAATCAAGGCAACCAACTCCCCGTCATTGTCCTCACTGGGCGCGATGCTTGGCATGAACGTGTTGACGGGTTTAAAGCGGGCGCTGATGACTATTTAGGCAAACCCTTCCACCACGAAGAACTCCTGATGCGTATTCAAGCGCTTATTAAGCGAAGTCATAATATGCCGGGGCAAACCATTCAAAGCGGCGCCTTAGATCTTGATGAGGCACGCCAGGAAGTGACCCTAACAGACGGTCAAATTATTCCATTGACCGGTACCGAATTTCGATTACTACGTTATTTCATGCTAAACCCTGAAATAATACTGACTAAAACTCAATTAACGGAACACGTGTACGAACAAAGTTTTGACCGAGATAGCAACTTGATAGAAGTGTATGTTAGTCACTTAAGAGAAAAACTAGGGCCAGATTTAATTAAAACACGCCGAGGCCAAGGCTATATCTATATGGCTGACAAATAATGAACTCATTACAACGCCATTTACAAGTTTGGTTGGCTCTCTCCTTAATCGTTTTAATGGGGTTATTTTGGATATTAGAAAACCAATCTATAAAGTCCATTACTGAGGGGTTTTTGATTAGCCGACTCGAACATGATGGCGATAATTTACTGCTCGCACTGGCGCCGAATGAAACCAACAAAATTGACATTCAACGCATCAACCCCATTTATAAACAACCCTCTTCTGGTCACTATTACGCAGTACATTTTGCAAATGGGGAGCAACTCGCTTCACCCTCTTTAGAACAACATACATTGCCTGCCTCACCACTTGAAACCGGAGAAACCAAGCTTGAACATATCGATGGGCCTTTCGGACAACACGTACTGCTGTGGTCGAAGGGCTTCCAAAAAGACGGCTTTAAATTCACTATTGCCGTAGCCGAAGATTTAACTGTACTAAAACAACAACGGCAGGAATTCATAGGTTCATTCACCTTATTAGCACTCGCAGGACTCATCACTTTATTGGCCGTACAAAGCTTAGTTGTACGTCGATCTATAAAAAAACTAGACCCCGTCAAGGATGATATCAGGCGACTGGAACACGGTGAAATCAGCGAGCTGTCTGAACATGTTCCGGACGAAATACAGCCCATTATCCAAGAGTTTAACCACATCTTGAAGCTGCTGGGCCAACGACTTGATCGTTCAAGAAACGCATTAGGCAATTTAGCGCACGCCCTTAAAGGGCCGCTTAGTATTCTCACTCAATATTGCGACGCTTCAAAAAATGGCATGAACAGCGAGCAGGTAAATCAAGCGGGCGTACAAATAGAACGAATCCAACAACTGATGGAACGGGAACTCAAACGCGCGCGTTTAGCCGGTAAAGAAATATCTACTCAACGCTTCAACCCACAACAAAATTTACCCGATTTATTAGACGTCCTAGGTCAAATCCATTCTAGCAAATCCCTATCTATTGAATATCAGGTTGATGATGACGTCCCCGCTTTTGGTGATCTAGAAGATATTTATGAATTATTGGGCAACCTATTAGATAACGCATGCAAATGGGCAAAATCTTCGGTGAACTGCCACATCAGTAGCCACGATGAGGTTCAAATTCTCATTGAAGATGACGGCGCTGGGTTAACACGTGAAGAACTCGAGCAACTTTCTCAACGAGGAGTACGACTAGATGAAGCCGTTGAGGGGCATGGCTTAGGCCTTTCCATTGCTAAAGACATTGCCAAGCTTTATGACGGTCAATTACATTTTTCATGCTCTGAAAAATTAGGCGGGCTAAAGATAAAAGTATTACTGCCTTTAACCTGACAATTAACCCCTGCCATCTAAAGGAGTATTAATGAAAAAATATCAAGAGCAGCCCACTTGGCTTGCCATTAAAGATAACAATGTTGTTATTAGCATATAATCTCATCAGTCGCGCTATTTAGTATTTTATCCATCAATGCAGTTCAAGCCAAAGAACCTATTGACCCCATCTCTCCCGTACAAAATATTAATCTGGGTCAGGTTGAATTAGGCAAAAAGCTTTATTTTGATCCCCGTCTATCAAGGTCGGGTTTTATTTCGTGTAACTCATGCCATAACCTGAGCATGGGCGGCACAGATAACCTTAAAACATCTATCGGGCACAAATGGCAACAAGGCCCTATAAACTCACCTACCGTTTTAAATTCCAGCTTGAATCTAGCTCAGTTTTGGGATGGCCGTGCTGCAGATCTGAAGGAGCAAGCTGGCGGCCCAATCGAAATGGCCTTTACACACGAACTTGCAATAGACGTGTTACGGTCAATTCCGCAATACGCAGCTGAGTTCAAACTGGTGTTTGGTGACGATCAAATCAATATTGATAACGTCACCCAAGCTATAGCAGAATTTGAGAGGACCTTGGCAACACCTAGCTCTCGATTTGACCAATGGCTTCTAGGCAACAAAACCGCTTTGAACGATCACGAACTAACAGGATATCGTCTATTTAAACAAACAGGCTGTGTCGCTTGTCACAATGGTCCATCTTTAGGCGGCCGTTCATTCCAAAAAATGGGGTTAATTGAACCGTATAAAACGAATAACCCCGCTAAGGTTTAATTGGGGTAACAGGTAAAGATGCAGATCGCTTTAAGTTCAAGGCTCCTACCCTTCGTAATATCGAACTAACTTACCCCTACTTTCATGATGGGGAGGCTGAAACATTGGCAGAGGCAGTAGATGTTATGGGCAGATTGCAAGTTGGTAAAAGTTTACTGCTGAAGAAAATGAAGCCATCGTAGCTTTTCTAAAAACACTAACGGGTGACCAACCGTCTTTTTCTATTCCTAGATTGCCGCCTTCAACTGAAAGGACTATTAGGCCCAAGCCTTTCGAATAACTCTTTTTCAATCTAGCGAAGGGGCGGGGTATAAGCTATATCTAGGTTATTTATTTATAGATAAAATGGCGGAGAGAGAGTCCGCCATATGCCTATAACAACGTAATATAACGTAACGTTAAATATCATAAAGTAACGAGAAGTAACGCTAACTTTTTGATAAATAGTCACTTATTTCGTCGAAATCGTCTCATCTGATAAAATGTAATCACAAACCCAGTGAGGGGTAGGATGAGGGGTACGACAGATGAAGAAAATTAAAGAGTTAACGTCAATTGAAATACGACGATTAAGCAAAAATGGCAGATACCCAGTGGGAGGTGTAGCCGGCTTATCCTGTCAAGTAAGGTTGCCATCTGGTAAGTCTTGGATATTACGCGTCAAGATCGGCGAAAAAAGGCGAGATATCGGGCTCGGCAGCTTTCCGGATGTTTCGCTTTCAGCGGCCCGTGACAAAGCACGTGAAACAAGAGCCTTAGTCAAAGCGGGTATTGACCCCATTCAGCAAGCTAAAGACCTGAAACAAGAACAAATCATTGCACAGCGTAAAAATAAAACCTTTGCTGACGTAGCCCAAGAGTGCCACGCATTTAAAAAAGCCGGGTTCAAGAACAAGAAACATTCACAACAATGGATATCAACACTACAGACTTACACCTACCCTATTATTGGTGATATGGGGATTGATGATATTGGCGTTAATGATGTACTGGCCATCTTAACGCCTATTTGGGAGACCAAAACTGAAACTGCCACACGGGTTAGGCAACGGATGGCAAGTGTATTTGATTATGCGATAACAACTGAGATTCGCACAAAAGCCAACCCTGCGCAGTGGTTAGGTCGACTAGATAACTTATTAGCCAAGCCTCAGAATATTGTTAAAAATCAAGGCAAAGCCGACAATCATCACCCTGCATTGCCGGTTCATCAAATGCATACGTTTTTTGTCGCGCTCCTTCAAGAAAATTACATGAGTGCGCGAGCCTTAGCATTTTCTATTTTAACGGGGGCACGTAGTGGTGAAGTCCGCTTCATGACTTGGGACGAGCTAGATATCAATAAAAGCATTTGGACCATTCGAGGAACTCGAATGAAAGGCGGTAAAGCACATCAAGTGTCATTATCACCCTGCGCCTTGTCTATCATCAATATGATAGAGCGTGATATGCGTTCAGCCTACGTTTTTCGAAACAGCCAAAGAAACCCTTTGTCCGATGCAATCTTTAAAAAGGTCATCCTTAAAATACATCAGGCTAACATCAAGAAAGATCCGACAAGCACCGGATTTATTGACCCGCACCAAGACCATCGTATCGTGACTCCTCATGGCTTTCGCTCAACACTAAAGGACTGGGCACGTACCCACACAAGCCATTCTGATGAGGTTTCTGAGCTGGCATTGGCCCATATTAACAGTGATGCAACACGCGCCGCATATGCACGTGACCAGCTGCTTGATGAGCGCTATCAATTACTAAATGAATGGGGAGCCTTTTGCCTGAACGGCAACGCTACTCACCTACGCTTAGTCAAATGATGAAAACTAATCTATTCATTTTATTAATCAATTTGTGACTTAGTTCACATTTCAAATATGACAGTAAGACCGAGTAGTGCCAATATAAAGGTAAGACTAATTAATTAAAGGCTATTAATGTTAAGCAATAAAAAGTTTGTCAGCGTCACCACGCTTGCTGAATGGTATGACGTCACAAAAGCAACCATTTGGCGTTGGGCTAAAGAAGGTACGCTGCCCTCCCCCATTAAAATCATGGGCTCAACTCGTTGGTCTGTAGCGAAGCTTAATGAATGGGAATCAACGTTGGGCAAATAAGCAGCCTATCGTTATATACGACAGCCAATTTCAGCCATCAGACAACTAGAATTTAGCACAAAAATGTATCAGTACAGTAACACGACATTGACACTAATAAAGGTTGAGCTAATAACCACTCATTCATATGCATTCATGAGAAAACAAGAGCACTTGGTGTTGGTGAACAGCCCCAACACACACATACTTCGGACAAAAACCATTGTCCAAAGTATGTGTCAACATCAAAGGCCATTAAATGGATAATAATCAAACGTTATCACCTAAAACTACCAAGCAATATCGCGGGCTAGCCAATACGTTCTACAAGGGTATCGATGGTGATATAACTCCAGATAATATGTCGGGTCATCTCAAAGAATTAGCCTATCAATACAAACCCGATGTGTGGCGAAAGTTACGATGCGCTATTGCGTTTGACCAGCGTGAAAAAGGTTACGTTGTGCCAGCTAAACTCATCGATGAACAAAAATATCCATCTACCATTTTGCCGTCTGATAGGCCGTATATTGCACCGAAGGTTAAGAGAGTTAGCGAGAAAGACTTTACAAAGTTGCTTAGCAGCACATCAAACAAAAATCTACAGGCAGCATTAGCCATCGCAAAATTTACGGGGTGCCGACCTGCTGAAATGCTCCACATTAAGTCATTAGGTGATAACAAGTTCTTTATTCCCAGCGCAAAGAAAACCGAGGATGGCTTAAGAGGACTAGATCGTATTGTTGAAGTACCCCCTAAAATAGCCAACTACCTAGTCCAATCATTAAAGCGCCTATCTAAACTCGACCCTGAAAAAGGTCAATCCGCCCTGCAAAAAGCCTTATACCGTGCCGCCAAAAAGCTATGGCCCAGGCGCAAAAAACAGATTGTTTTTTATAGCTTTCGTCATCAACTAGCCTCTGATTTAAAGTCAATTAATATGAGCAACAAAGAGCGAAGTTATATTATGGGACACCAAAGTACTGAGAGTATTGGAAGATACGGTAGTCGCCGATCTGGCACAGGAGCTTGCTCTATAAGTGCGGGGGCTTCACAAGACGAAGTAAACTCAGTAAGAGACACAGAAGTATCAGACTATTTTGAAAAAAAAGCTAAATTCAGAAAATATAAATACCCTCCACAAACAAGTCTGATTATCATTTACAAATGACAAAAACAATTTCATTTACACTATTCTCATAGCTACTACCATTACTCAAACACTATGTTGTGAGCAGTACAGAGAAAACATAAGTGATTGCATTGAAATCATTGAATATACAACATTAGAAAAAATATAATCTAACCAAAAAAGTAGCTTAGATTACATATGAGTAATCCTCTTAAAACTCATATTCAACTAACAGTCTCCAGGTGTTGTTTGGTGCAACAGAGTTTATACCAAAAATACTGCCTACTTCCCAATGAACTTTTTTTGCTGCTTCTAAACGAATATCACCCATTATCACGGGCCCTAATGCTACCCCTTGATCGCTGCTATAAAATTCCACTGCGGGTTCCAAATAGGGCTTATAGCGGTAACGTATTTGGGAGGCTAATGCTGTTTCCAACTCGTCTTTTATCTCTGGGCCCCATTCATAAATCACATTGAAATTAGCGGTTCCAACCCAAGCGCCCCACTCTTTTTCTACCAGCAAACCAACCGATGCTTCCCATGTATCATCATGCTGTTCTTTTTCCAATTCGAATAACACACCCCAGTCAACAGCGTATTCACCCTGTTCTGTTAACTGCCACTTAGCTTCTATTTCATAGGCTTCAAGTTTAAGGTGGTTTCTTACATCTTTGGCAATAAGGTAGCCTTCTACAAATAACCTATCAGTTATCGATTGTCCAAGGCCTAAACGATAGGTTTGTCCACCCCCTGTTGATAACATTCGCCATTCAAATTCGCGCTCAAGGGCTTGCACATAGGGGTGATAAACTTTATCTACAACGTTCCCATCGGCTAATAACAAACCAGGGTACAAGGCGGTTACAAAAAGTGTTCGAAGCAACTTCTTCAAAACAGGTGGCCTTGTTGGGAGCGCTTGATTGAGCCAATAGCAAAAAATCCAGTTAGTAAAATACTTGCTGCATACAGAACAACCTGAAGTAATATGGGTGTTGCTTCATAGCCCATCATCGCAAATAAGATTTGCCCAACTATTGATTGTTCACTGACTAATTGTGATGTATCCCAAATTGGCAGCTCACTGCTTATTAAATCAGCTTGTAATAACATTTGGGTGGCTTGTGACACCATACCGCCGGCAATAAAAACCAACACAAAAAAGCTAGATCTTACACCGTATGTAAAAGGCAAGCTAACAATGAAATAATATACAAATACGCCAATACTAAGACCAATACCTGCACCAATTGAACTACCAATTAGGACGGGATTAAATAAATCAGGAATGGTTGAGAAGCCATGAATATAAACAATAATTTCTGACCCTTCGCGAATAACCGCCAATGCTACACAGCCAAACATTGCTGCGACAGTTACTGTTGAGTATTGCTTATCACGCAAGCTATAAACAATGGTTAATATGAATGTGAAAATAAAAACATACAAAACTGCATTCAATATTTCTTGTCCTACACCCTCGTGTAATGCAGAAATCATCGCTAAATTTGCGGCATACATTACGGCTGCTAGCCCGCCGAGCAATACGGCTTTAAGACTCCAGGTTTTTGAAACTTGATTATGCTGACTGAGTGCTAACAGGACACCCAAAATCAGCGACGCTTCGAGCACCTCACGTAAAATAATAATGACCGCATTAATCAACATGGATACTACCCTGTGCTGTTTTTGGGAAAAATTCGCCGAAAAAGGGATACACTCCTTTTTTCAATGGGCCGATAAAAACTACGCCTGTACTTTTGCCAGGAATAACCTTTTCGCGGTTTAATTCATAACTCTCAAACTCTTCAGCTGACGCGTCTGTATTGTTAATAAGCAGCTTCACTTTGGTACCAACTGGAATTGTTAATTCCGCTGGATAAAACAGGTGATTACGTATTTCAATGTTAAAAACCGGGGTTGCAAACGCTGAGTCCGTCAATACAACGAAGAGAAACCCCAATAAAAAGGTATAAGAAAAATTATTCTTTTTCATATCGCGTTAAGCTCCCTTAAATTCAACCCGTACACTTAAACCACCCAGTAATTCAGACTGGCTAAGCGTAATCTTTGCATTATGTATGGTGACAATATGCTTAACAATGGCAAGTCCCAAGCCACAGCCTATTTCGCCAGAACCATGTTGGTCTCCATCTACTCGATAAAACCGCTCCAATACACGTCCGTAAGCCTCTTTTGGAACGCCGGGGCCAGCGTCTTCCACCATCAAACAAATTTGTCTTTTGTTCTGCTCTACGGTCACTTGTATTTCACTCTTATCAGGTGAATATTTTGCCGCGTTATTAATCAAGTTCAGTAACAATGTTTTCAGTGCAAACTCGTCACCATTAACGCAGCAACTTTCATCACCAATTAAGCTGACAGGCTGATTTTTTTCTTCAAATTGCGTGTATTGTTCGGCCAATATTTTTTGGGCAAGCGTGTATAAATTAACAGCTTGAAATTTTTTAAATACTTGATCTGGGCTATTCCTATATAGCGACAAAATCTGCTCAACCACGTGCCCCATGCGCTCAACTCCATCTATCAATGGAGCTAACTCAGCATCTTGAAAATTAGCTTGTTGCTTTAGGTTGTGCATTTGTACATTAAGCGCGCTAATCGGTGTTCTCAACTCATGTGCAGCATCTGCGGCAAATTGTTGTTCACGCATAAAGGCATCGTTTAGGCGGCTGAGTAAATCATTTGTTGTGGTCACTAGCTGCGATAATTCCTTTGGCGTGTCTTTTAAAACAACAGGGGTTAAATCATCTGCTCGCTTATTACTCAACTGCCCTGTTAGCTGCTTTAACGGGCGCAAGCCGAAGCCTATCGCAAACCAAATAATAATGGCCGCCATAGGTATTGCTATGACAGTTGGCTTAATGGCTGTGCTAACAATGGTATCCGCCAAGCTATAACGCAAGTCGATACGTTCCGCTGTGATGATCGAGCGGTTTAATGAGTCATCTTTTAAAATATACGTACGCCAACGGTACTGGTTAAAATTAATATCACGAAATTGCCCTGTATCTTGTAAATCAACTATCAAACCAGTGGGCGCATTGCCTGAGCGGGCCAACAACACATTACTGTCAGACCATATCTGAAAAAACACACTCGGTTTGGTATTAATCATGCGTTCTTGCCTTGGCTTGGTGTCGTGGTTAGCATGAACAATGATGTCTGCCAGATCTGCTAACCGTTGGTCAAATAGCGCATCAACTTTTTGAGTGCTGGAACGGTAACCTTGTAACACGGACAAGAATGACACCAAAATAATAGTCGCCAACAAAGCCAGTAATAAATACAGTCGAATAGACTTCATGGGCGTTTAATGATGTAGCCAACGCCGCGCATCGTTTGAATAAAACCGTCGGGTAATTTTTTACGTAGGTGATGAATATGCACCTCAATCGTATTGCTTGAAACTTCCTCTCCCCAACTGTACAACTTTGATTCTAAGCTTTCTTTGGTTAAAACGCGCCCTGCATTTTCCATTAAGCCTTTTAACAACATAAACTCACGGCGTGACATATCAACTATCTTTTCAGATACCGACACCTCATGGCTCACTGTATCCAATGTCACATCACCTACAGTAAGCCCAGAATGCTTGAATGAGCTGGCTCTACGTTCAATAACACGTATTCGCGCCAACAATTCATTCACATCAAATGGTTTTACTAGGTAGTCGTCAGCGCCCAAATCTAATCCCGCGACTTTGTCATCTAAAGAAGACCGTGCCGTTAAAATTAGAATAGGTAAATCAACACTCGTTTCACGCATTGCACGCATAACATCTAAGCCATCCATGTCTGGTAGACCTAAATCCAGTATCACCATATCGGGTAACTCTGTTTTAACCGATATAACAGCTTGCTTGCCTTTAGATAATGAATTAACAGCAAAGCCCTCAATAACGAGGGCTTTTTTTAACGCCTCAACAAGCGCTGCATCATCTTCAACGAGTAGTATTTGCATATTGTTAGTTTAGCGCGTCTTTTACCTCAAGTAATGCTTTAGCTATGTCTTCTTGTCGACCTTTATCCGCAACAGGACGATTCGGGCGTGCAAGTGCACGTTTAGCTTTTTCCAAATATACCTTTGCATTAACCAAATCACCTTGGTCTCTTAAAAACTCAGCATAAAAGAAATTACTATCAATGCCATCTTGGTTAATTTGCAAAGCCTTTTGTAGTAACTTTTCTGCTTCTTCATCATTACCAAAACTAATCGGCCAACCCGGCGCTTTAAAATAAAGTACGCCCAAGCTTGTGTAAGCAGAGCCAGATAATGCTTTATCGTCAATATCCAAGGCTTTTTCAAGGTCCTGTTTGGATTCTTTAATAAGGGACAATGCGCCTAACCCGCCTTTTACTCCGGCAAAGCTGGACTTAATAATGCCGCGCCATATCAATATGTCAGCAGATGTTGGGTTGTTATTTAAAGCAACGTCAGCCTTAACAACCAAGGCATCAAATGCTTTTTCTTGGGCGTCACCTTTAAGCTGGTAATTAGCAATCGCCCAATCTTTTTGTAATGGAATAACATCATTGTTCGCTAACGCTATTTCGGGTAGTAATAACATGAGCATTAGGGTGATATGTTTAATCTTAATCATATAAATTTCCTCATTATTTTTGGTTGTTTCTAGACACTGCTAAGTAATGTTTGATTCTTGGTAGTTGTTTAACAATTGAATTTTCGACTAGCCCAGGCAGCAAACCATTTAGCTTAACGAATAGTTTCTCTGGCCAGCCAACAAAGCATTGCCTGTTGTCTGTTTTTATAAAGAACAGTAATTGATTGGCCACGTCTTCTGGTTCATCCATTGCTGACCCTAATTCTTTATTCATCGCATCAACGTGTGCGTTATTTATGGCTGTTTTAGTTGCACGAGGAGCGAAATATTGCACGGTGATATCGCTGTCCTTTAACTCACGTCTTAATGCTTCGCTAAACCCTCGTATACCAAATTTACTGGCACTGTAAACACTAAACCCTGGATACCCAAGACTGCCAAAGGTTGACCCAATGTTGATAATTTGAGCTTTATTCTGTTTTTGCAATATAGGCAATAGCCCATGTGTTAATAGCAAGGTACTTGTTAGGTTTATATTGATGATTTGGCCAATCTTTTCTTCTGTCATCTGCCCAAACAAATCAAATTGCCCAATACCCGCGTTATTAATTAACATATCCAAACCTTGACTTAATTTTTCACATGCTTCAACAATGCATGCTCTGCCCGATTCGGTAGCTATATCTGCTTTTACGATGATATGTTTTTCGCTTAACTCCGCCTTTAATTGGTTTAGCTTATTAGCATCACGACCAACAAGTAGTAATGTTGAACCTTGTTGGCTTAGTAATTTTGCAATAGCGCCGCCTATACCCCCGGTAGCACCCGTTAACAAAATGGTTTTACTGTGCATAATCTACCCTCAAATTTGTAGACGTTATGCTTCGAAAAACATCACCGTATAAACGGTAAAACATATTGGCGCATCGAATAATAAGTGCCTGTTCTTGAGGGTCAGTTATCTTATTCATTAATCCTTCAAAGAACTTAACATGGTCTTGGTCGAGTGCTCCATGAGATCGTAAATAACTAAATGCTGCCTCAGGTAAATTCAATGCTTTTTGAATCCCATCTGCGGCTCTATCCGCCGTTGTGATACTGGTTCCTTCGAGCACGTGTACCATGCCAAAAAAGCCCAATGGATTAACACGGTTTGCCATATCGTAGGCATAGGCAATCATCAGCTCGGTTTCTACTGCTGGGATGCTGTTTCGCACCGCTTCCTTATCACCACCGCAGGCGGCAATATCGTTTAATATCCACTCTTGGTGCCCTAATTCTTCTTCTATGTATTCAGCAACGGCATTCCTTAACCATTCTTTATCTTCTGGCAAACGCCCACCAACAGTCATTAACAATGGAACCGTGTGTTTAACGTGGTGATAGGCCTGAGCCAAATAATCACGGTATTCCTTTAGTGTGACTGTACCAGATACCGCTTTCTCGATAATTGGCGCGAGTAACATATCATTTCTAGCTTGTTGTGTCGTATCTTGTAACTGCTCAAAAAAACTCATTTGTACTCCGTATAATAAGATTATTGTTCATTAAAGGGCCATTAGTTCAGAACCATAAAGTGCTGCTAACTCCGATTGGTAAAAATCTTGTATAGCCACCCGTTTTGGTCGTCCATTGGGTGTTAATAAACCAGAACCCAGCGTTAATGGATGACTTAATAAATGCCATTTCTTTATTTGTGCATAATCTGGCAATGTTGCATTGTTTGAATCAACACATTGTTGAATTTCATCGACAGACGCTGATGTATTGAACGGGTAAAGCAGCGCTGTACAAAAAGGTTTTGAATCACCAAATACAACACACTGCTTTAGCAAACCATTGCTTAGCAAGCTGCTTTCAACCCATTCGGGGTTAATATTTCGGCCAAAGCTTGAGATAAGCAGGTTCTTTTTTCGGCCATCTATGTATAGGTAACCATCATCATCCACATGGCCTATGTCTCCAGTTGCCAGAAGTTTTTGATTCCAAGTACCTGATTGATTCACATAACCTAAGAACGTATTCCCCGAGATAAGTACTTCACCGTTTTCAATACGCACAGACACATGTTTTAAAGGCTTGCCTACCGAGCCTATTCTTTCCTTAATATTAGTATTTAAACTAACAACTGAACTGCACTCAGATAGGCCATAACCTTCATACACAGGCAACCCAAGTTGTTTAGCCCGGTTGAGTAGAGCTGGCGATAGCTTACTGCCACCAACAGCTATAAATTCCAATGATGGCGGTGGCTGCCAACCGTTCTCAATTGATTTGGCCAGCGCTAATAACAATTCAGGTAACACAATAAGGCTGTTAGGCTGATGCGTTTCGATAGTACGTAAAAGAGTTTTTATATCAAGCCCGCTGCTACCATTAAAACCCATTGTTTGTTGCGATAAGGCCAACACAGACCCGCCTGATAATAACGTTAAATATACGCCAGCAACATTCTCTAATAAGGTACTAAAGGGTAATAACGCCAAGTGTTTATTCGCCTTTAAGCTCACCAAACTTTGAAGCGCAGTTGCCACAGACAGTTGATGACTGTTAGATAAGCAAACACCTTTAGGCTCACCTGTTGAACCAGAGGTAAAGGTTATTTTTGCGGTCTTGTCCGGCAATTTGGATGGATTAACAACCATCGTGCTGATGGTAAATTTTCTATAAATATCGCTGTTATATTGAAGTTCTAATACACCTGATAGTCGGTCTCCGTGTAAATGAATAACAACTTTAGCGCCAGCTTCCATTACTGCATGTCTCAGCTGTAAATCTGAGAAAAAAGCAGGCAATGGTAATAACTTGATACCGGCCACCTGGCAGGCCAGATCAATAACAACCCACTCAGGACAATTATCAATATATAAAGCAACGACCTCATATTTGAATCGCTTTAACTCACCCGCAAGACTTTCAACAGATGAGACCAATTCATTGTAAGAAAACGAATGAATATCATCCATTAAAGCAATGTCATTACCCACCCGCTTAGCTACCTTTTTAATTTGCGAAAACATATGAATTATCCCTAAGGAATTTGTTTCACAATGTCATTGGTTGTTTGCTGATAATTGCACATAACAAACCCAGCAACGGGGTGGTTTTTCAGTTTCTCATAGGCATCTTTAAGGTTGCCCGCGATAACTTTAGGTCGGTTCTTGTAATAACCACCCCAGCTATTACCCTTATCATCCAAACGCTCAGGGTTTGCATCGCATAGCTCTTGGGTAACTATGCCTAAACCATCTACCATTTTTTGTACATGTGGCGTCACTGTAAACAAGGCCCATTCATAACCAGCTTCATGCAAAACAGCCACTATCAAAACAAACAAAGCTTGACTTGCACCGGGGAATTTCGATGTCAAATTACCAATTTCAGCTAATGTTGAACGCTCTATTGGTTTGCCCAGTAGATCTGCCAAGGAATTTTCAGCACTGTCATCCAAATACTGTTCAAGAAAAAAGGCTTCTGAATTATTACCTACTTTAAAGCCAACGGTACTCGTGATTTTTTTCTTAGTACGCGATGTTAATACATAAGGTAAAAATGAATCTACTTCAGCTTTATGGCTCTTATAGAAGTGCCCAGCAATAAATTCTTCAACGTGGGAACGCTCTGGCGAGTTTATTACGACCAAATCAATAATTAAATGCGGCAACAAAAGCCTCTGAGGTTTTTTTACCCCAGATGCTTGTGTGATTTTTAATTCAATATCAGATTTATTAACACTCATATTCATCACCTCTTGATTATTGGTGATGACATAGTAAAAGGCGTTTATTAAATAAACCTTAAGGCAGCAGAAAAGTTTCTCAATTAATACAAACCTAATAAACGACCACGTTATATCTACGAAAATTAAGGTTTCTTAAGTCTTCTTTAAGTTTCCAATGATTAAATCCACTCAAGCTTTTAACCCACACAAAAACCTTCGAATGAAACAACACGATACACCATCACTAGCTTTCTCAGACAAATACAGCGCAACACATGCTAAACAGTATTTTGAAAAACACAATGATGGATTTTGGCGCAAGCTGTCAAATTGTTTTGATCATCAACAAATCAAAAAAGCGCTAAAGATTGCAGGAGAACCGATGCATGTGCTGGATGTGCCTTGTGGCACAGGACGTTTTTGGGAACTACTAGCAACCAAGCCAGATAGAAAAATTATGGCCTGTGATTATAGTCAAAACATGATTGATACCGCTGTGCAATTCAGGCCAAAAGAAATTGTAGGCCGTGTCGACGTTCTTCAAGGGTCAGCCTTTGATTTGCCCGTTTCAGACGGCTTTACCGACTCAGTGTTATGTATTCGTTTAATTCACCACATTGGCGACCCTACAGACCGGCTTAAATTATTAAAAGAATTGAACCGAGTGACTAAATCTACGGTCATTATTTCTTTATGGGTAGATGGAAATATAAAATCTTGGCGTAGAAAAAAACTTGAAGCAAAACGCTCCAAAAGAAGCTATCAAAACCGGTTCGTTATCCCTTCTAAACAGATTGAAACTGAATTTGTGAACGCAGGCTTTTCTATCGAAGCGAAACTAGACCTCGTCCCCTACTTATCCATGTGGCGAACCTATGTTTTGAAGAAAAACTAACCACTTTCAGCTATGCAAAATTATGTGGCACCCAATTGGTTAACAGCTCTAACAAACCAAGGCATGAACAATTTTGACACGCTATGGTCGCTTGATGCCGATTGGTTTGAGCCACCTAATATTCGCCGTGGTGGTTGGAGTGGTGTATCACGAATAGAAATTGATGTCCCTAATCGCGGCAAATTGGGGTTATTTCTAAAACGCCAAGAAAACCATCGTTGCAAAACTTGGCGCCACCCTATCTCTGGCATCGCAACGTTGGACAAAGAATTCAGTAATATCATAAAGTTCAAAAAACATAACATCCCATCTCTCAATCCTGTCTATTTTGCAAAAAAAATGGTTTCAGGCAAGCTTCAAGCCATCCTAATTACCGAGGAATTAACGGGGTATCGCCCATTATCCGACATCAATATATCGAGCCCATCTAACCGCAAAGAATTACTACAAGAAGTCGCTTCTGTTATACACAAAATGCATGCACATAATTATCAACATAATTGCCTTTTCCCAAAACACCTGTTTGCCAAGCAAGATAATGGTCACTGGTCAGTCAGGATTATAGATTTGGAAAAAACAAAACACCGTATATCCAAAAAACAAGTCATGCTCAGAGACCTAGGAACATTACATCGCCATGCTACAGACCGCTGGACACTTTCAGATCGAATTATTTTGTTACGTTCTTATATGGGGGAAGCAAAACTTTCTAATTCTTCAAAAAAAATCGCACAAATAATTTCTAAAAAAACACAATCTAAAAATCTTAAAAAGGAGATAGCACCGAGTGTATAAACATCAGTTTTCTTACTTAAAAACATTATGATTATATTAGGCCTTTCCGGTGCTGTTAATCACGACGCATCCGCTGCTTTATACATTGACGGAAAGCTTGTTGCAGCGGCTGAAGAAGAACGTTTCATTCGCGACAAACATGCCAAAGGGAAGATGGCATATGAAGCTACTAAATACTGTCTAGCGGAAGCTGGCATTAAGCCAGAGCAAGTTGATGTTGTCGCCTTTCCCTACGCTAAAATTGGCCTGAACTCCCCTGCCCGCTGGCATTATGCCAAGCGACACTGGTATGCCCCTGATCGCGCTTTAACCGCCTTATTTAGCGGCAATCGCCGCTACTGGCGGAACCACCGAAACGTAATGAAAATGATTGATGACTTAGGTATTGGTGCTGACCGAGTCAAATTCTCACCTGTTGAGCACCATTTAGCTCATGCCAGTAGCGCCTATCACTTAAGTGGCTTTAAAGAAAAAACGGCGATTATTGGTATTGATGGTAAAGGCGAATATGCCACTACCTTCTTTGGCTATGGTGAGAATGGCAAAATCCATAAAATAAAAGAGTTCTATGACCCTGACTCGTTGGGTGGCATGTATGGTGCTCTCACCGAACTACTTGGTTTTGAAATGCTAGATGGCGAATTCAAGGTGATGGGGATGGCGCCTTATGGAAACCCTGATCGTTTTGATTTTTCTCGTCTCATTGATTGCAAAGACGGTGACTTTAAAATTAACACTAAACTAGTTAATACTGTTGGCTTACGCCGCTTCAAAAAGAATGGTAAAGGCTATTTTTTTAGTCAAAAGCTGATTGATTGGCTTGGACCTATGCGACATGGCGATGACATTGATGACCCATATATAGATTATGCCGCCAGCATTCAAAGTTTATTGGAAAAAACGGCATTACACTTAATCGAGTACTATCTCGGTGAGATTATTCGTGAAACAGGCAAAGTCTGTTTTGCAGGGGGAGTCGCGTTAAACGTTAAACTTAATCAACGTATTATTGCCATGCCACACGTCAAAGAACTATTTGTGCAGCCTGCCGCCAGCGACGCAGGCACCGCCATTGGCGCAGCTAGTTATACCTCTGAAATGGCTGGAATCCCTGTTGAGAAAATGGAACACGTCTACCTTGGCCCATCTTATACATTTGAACAATGCATCGAAGCTTGTCAGCAACATCCTGAAAACGTCAAATGGCAACGACTTGAAAATGTGGTAGAAGAAACGGCCGCTATCCTTAGTGAAGGCAACCCCGTTTCATGGTTCCAAGGGCGGTTAGAATTTGGCCCACGATCTCTAGGAAACCGTAGTATTTTAGGCTGCCCCAACCATAAGGGTGTTGCAGATAGAATTAACGCACAAATAAAATATCGTGAACGGTGGCGCCCTTTTTGCCCAAGTATTATAGATACTGCTGCTGAGGACATTTTGCAAACAAATCACCCCAGTCCTTATATGACCTTCACTTTCGATGTCAACGATAGCTGGAAAAAACGCATCCCCGAAGTAGTGCATGAAGATGGAACTGCGCGCGCTCAAATTGTTACCAAAACAACTAACCCCCGCTACTATGCGCTACTCCAAGAAATGGAAAAACTCACTGGAAATGGCGTGTTGCTCAACACCTCACTTAATCGTAGGGGCGAACCAATGGTATGCAGCCCTACTGACGCACTAAATATGTTTTATGGTTCTGATTTAGAATACTTAGTGATGGAAGACATTTTAATAACAAAACCCAATTAATACTTTTTTCTCATACATAAAATCGCACCCTAGAAATCAAGCCTATACCCTAAAAAAACAAACATATCTCTCGTTCTATCGACGCCCCCATTGAGATCCGTATTTGCCCATTCCGCACCCCATTCAGCCTCTAGTTGTAAGTATCTTTTAATGCGGTATGTTGTTTGAATTGAAGGGCGGTAACTCAGAACCGTGCTCCCATCTGAATGGTTTTTACGATGCCTGAATCGAAATCTTGGGTTGATACGAAATGCGCGTGTAAAAGGGTAACGGGTATTAAACGTAATTGTAGATGAATCTGAATTTGTTAGCTGCGCATAATTTAAGGTTACCAACGCCAAGTCACCTTGTTTAAGTATATTGAAACCAGTGAATTGTGCAGTGTAGTCAAACTCTGTATCAGTTGCAGGGTTTGCAATAACACCGCCCGATGACTTTGTACTGGATAATTTAGACACCCTAACGTCGCCACTAATTTGGTAATTTTCTGATATCGGTTTGCTCAACCCAAAACTAAACGTTTTATTAACAGCCGTTCTGTCCTCAGCAAAGTCTTCTACCTGGTTTTTGGAAAAGATATTTAATAACTGACCGATACTGCTCACTAATTGGCCTTGAATAGCATTTTCCGTGCTGAGCAAGGGGCTATTACGGTAATCGTATGACATGTTCAACAGCGTTTTATCTGGAAACCTCCACTGCCCTGTTGCAAGAAAAAGATTCAATGATTGGTAGTAAATATCGTAATCAATTAGGGTAAAGAATGATTTATTGGCCTCAAAAAAGCGCAACTCGCCACCAATAGCACGCCTATCAACTTCACTATCATTCATTTGATTAATAGCAAAAACGTTTAAATCCCAAGATTTAGCTATTTTGTTAATATCCATACTGAAACCGTAGAAATAACGGTTATCATCCAAAAAGACATTTCTTGAAGAGTCCACAGGATAGCCCGCAACCACATTAAGTGTGTAATCATCAACAATTTCGTAATCTGCAAACACCCCATCAAACCTGCCTAGTACACCCCCTCTATTTCTAGATTGGCGGCCAAACCTTGCTGATGCACGTAATGTCTTTTCTTTAAAATCAACGTATGCGCTGGTGATTCTTTTCTCATCACCTGATCCATCTCTAAGAAAATCACCAGTATGTCCGCCTGAAAACCTTGCTGTTATATCATTAAAATCTGAACGCCTTCTGGTAGTAATATCAACGTCACTACGCAACGATGATTGAGTTGTGTTTGTACCCGTTGTTTCAGTCTTAAACTCACCTCTATTATAAGTTTGGCCAACACTGCCAAATAGAGACCAGCGAGGTTCGCTGCTAACAGGTGCACGCTTTGCTTCTCTTAAATCACCTGGCGCTTGAACTGTCCCTGCTACTAAGGATTGCAAGCGCTGATTTACTCGGTCACTATCTTCACCTGTTTTATATTTTTTTAGAAACCGTTTATAAATTGAAATCGCATGGGCTAATTGACCTTTCTTTTCTCGCGCTACACCAAGGTATTCAAAAGCTTTTTTAGATAATATAGGCTCATCCGCACCAATGACTTTAGTGTATAAGCGAATGGCTTTGTCATAGTCTTTGTTTGCAATAGCTTGACGTGCCGTCTCCATAATATCTGATAACACTTGGTTTTCTGGCGTGTTTTTAAACCCTACAACTGGCAATATCTTATCAGTTGATAAGTGAGGCGCGTTTTGCGGGCCTTTATCTTTAACTTCATGATAAACAGTCACAACTAAACTGTATGAGTCTGCACTAGGCGATACGGTATATTTCACCTTACTATTAAAACGTAAGATAATATTAGATGTCGTTGTGGTTGGCCACTCTAATTCAACCTTAAAAAGTGGTACATTTGCACTAGGTTTATACGACAAAAACTCATCTTCAAACGTAACCGCATCGGTTAGGCCCACACCATTTAAATGAATCTGCAAAACGTCACTCGATTTAGCAGGCGCGTGTGATTGATAAACCAAACGTTCAAGAAAACGAACCTTGATGGTTGACTGATCCGTTCCTTCTTGAACTTGTAGCTCATCCAATACAATTGATCTAGCTTGTACTGCGTTTGACAACATTAATGCAACGCTTATAAATATCGCATAAGCCCATTTTTCATGCTTTCGCATATCCCTCTCCATTATTATTTTAATAAATTAAACTCTATGCATCCCAATCTCTAGTTGTATGGCATTGCTCACACTGATTACCTGCTGGTGGATGATCATTAGGCTTACCTTCCTCTATCGAATTGTTATGACAATTCACACAACCCGTTGAAATTTGACTGTGATCAACCTCTGCATCACCCCACTCTCTAGTGTTATGGCACACATCGCATTGCAAATTGGTCACAACATGATTCCCTGGTTTACCTTCGGCGACGGTGCCGTTATGGCAGGTAGAACAACTACCAAGCACAGCGTTATGGTCCACCCTTCTTACCGGAGACCACGCAATCGTTCTATGGCAATCATCACAGGTATTTGTACTTTGAATATGCGTGGCTGATTTGCCTGTGGCTACATTACCGTTATGGCAGGTGGCGCAAGCACCCGTTACACCATTATGGTCAAACACAGCGGGTGTCCAGCCATTGGTGGTATGGCAATCATCACACGTATTACCACTAGGGATATGATTGGCTGGTTTACCTTCAGCCGTGGTGCCGTTATGGCACGATGAGCATGAACCGAGGACATTAGCGTGATCAACACGAATCAGCGGTGTCCAACCCGTATTACGATGACAGTCTTCGCAGGTATTGGTGGTGGCTATGTGCGTGGCATTTTTACCTTCTGCGGTGGTGCCGTTATGGCACGATGAGCAACTGCCGGTCACATTGCTATGATCAAAAACAGCATTACTCCATGAGGCAGTCGTATGGCAATCATCACACGTATTACCACTAGGGATATGATTGGCTGGTTTACCTTCAGCCGTGGTGCCGTTATGGCACGATGAGCATGAACCGAGGACATTAGCGTGATCAACACGAATCAGCGGTGTCCAACCCGTATTACGATGACAGTCTTCGCAGGTATTGGTGGTGGCTATGTGCGTGGCATTTTTACCTTCTGCGGTGGTGCCGTTATGGCACGATGAGCAACTACCGGTCACACCACTGTGATCAAAGACGGCCCCGCTCCATGATGCGGTGGTGTGGCAATCGTCACAGGTGTTATTACTGGGAATATGGTTCGCCGATTTGCCAGTGGCAACAGTACCGTTATGACATGAAGAACACGAACCGGGGCTAACATCGCTATGATCAAAACGAGCACCTGAAAAAGTATTGGTACTATGACACGATTCACAATTATCACTCGTTCTGGGGTGATTGTTTGTTTTGCCTGTCGCCACCTGACCATTGTGACAAGTAGAACAACTGCCAAACACTTCAGCATGGTCTACTTTGGCAACCGAGGTCCACGAGGGTGAATTTTCCATGTGGCAAGCCTGACAGTTATTAGAGCTTTGAATATGTGCTGTCGTCTTAGTACTCGCCGTTATTGCTGAACCACCTGCATGACAAACACTACACTCTCGTGGTGTTCCTTGAAAACGCCCATTAATATGGCAGGACTCACAATCCACATTTGTATGCGTAGGCGATAAAGAAAAGCCCGTTGATATATGGTCAAAACGTGAAGCACTTTCGTCATTTGTTGCAACTTCTTCAATAATGGACTGAACCGGTTCCCCCTCAATAACAGGCTCAGCATTAATTTGTTGTTTACCATTACTCGTACCAGATTCTGGAAAAAGAAGAACAAGGCTATTTGTTGCTGGTCTGTATATAAGTTGTGAGTCTGTGTCTTGTTTTAAGTCAAAAACCAAACGTGTATCGCCATTATCTCTAAGGCCTTGCCGAACGTTCTTAACAAACGGGTTGTTACCATCTAATTGAACCGCGTCCTTACTTAAAACTCCCTTTTGAACATCCACCACCAAACGGGGCGGGTTAAGCAGCGTCGTTATGCTATAGCTAGGAACACCATTGACAGGTATAACAATCGTATCCTCAGCATTTACTGCTCCGTATTGAAATAAAAGAGTGAGCAAAATAATGAACATATTCAAACAACTTACCAAACTCATTTTTTGAATTCTCATGACAGACTCCTACCTGAACCGGTGGTTTATGTTATTGAACGATTTTGTGTTATGACACGATTCACACGATCGACCGTATGAACCATTGTGTACATCTTCGTCTGCATGGCAGTCGTTACATGCGCTACTTAAGGTAACATCACCATCAACCGGTCTAGTATGGCAAGCCTGGCATTGCAATCCTTGATGTTCGCCAGTTAATGGATAATCCGTTTGTTTATCGTGATCAAACAGCCAAAATTCCCAACCGGCTGGGGAATGACATGTTTTGCAGTCATTACCTAAACGCCCTTCATGCTCGTCATCTTCATGACAACCTTGGCAATCAGATTCTATATCACTGTATTGAGTGGATAAATGACAGTCTCCACACGCTAATGATGCGTGTAGGCCAGATAATGGAAAACGGGTTAATTCATGATCAAACACGACTTTTTCTTGCCAACCCGACTCATTATGGCAGCGCTCACAAGACTCTCCTTGTTGGCCATCATGAACGTCGTCTGCCTGATGGCATGAAAAGCAATCGGTCTTTAAATCATCCTTGTACACATCACCTTTATGACAACTGGTGCAATTAACCTTGGTATGCGATCCAACTAATTTAAAGTCAGTTTCATCGTGATCAAATGTTTGTTTACTCCAAACCTTTGTTGTATGGCAACTATCACATTCCACACCATTACGGCCCGCGTGGATATCATCCTCTTGGTGGCAAGCGCTACATTCCGTTTTAAGTTCTTGTTCGAAATCACCATCGGTATGGCACGATTGGCACGTTGCTTTTGCATGTCCACCTGTTAAAGGATAATCGGTATTTTTATCGTGATCAAACGCCACATCAGACCATTTTTTTTCAGTATGACAGTCGTTACACTCTTGTCCAAAAGCACCTCCATGCACGTCATTGATTTTATGGCAGGCATAGCATTCCTTGACGGCACCTTGAAAATCAATAGACACGTGACAAGCTAAACACTCAACCTCTTGGTGTTTTCCCTTTAGGGAAAAATCTGTCTTATCATGGTCAAACCTTGCTTCTTTCCAAGCTTTTTCTGTATGGCAATCTGCACAATCATCCCCCAGTTCCCCACCATGCACATCATCATCTGTGTGGCAATTCTCACAGGTCGATTCAGCTTCTCTAAATTTTTTTTCTTGGACATGACAAGCAATACACTCCAGTGCTTGATGTCCGTCTTTCAGCTCAAACCGTGTATTCGCATGATCAAAAACATTTTGATCTAATAAAGTAATACTAACGTCTCTACCTTTATGGTCCGTATGGCAGGTTTTACAATCAGTCAAGCGTTGTGACTGATGCCCGTGCACGCCCGTTGTCGATTCAATATCGGCCTTAATATCCTCATGGCAATCTAAGCAAAGTGTACGTTGAGGAATATTACCCAATGGTTTGTGGCAATTAGAACAATCATCTTCAAGCTTTTTATGACCCTCAATCAGCGGCCCTGGCATCAACAAAGATTCCAAAGAATCGGCCACAGCATTTGTATTGACAGTCATCATAAGCAAGCCAATACAAACACTAGTAAACGTGAACCGCATACACATGTACAAATCCCGTTAAAATCATCATGATGAAAAGTGGAATGTGCAATACATGCCAGATAGAAAACAATCGCTCGTACAGATGGAAACTATTTATTTTTCGATAGGTTTGATAGTAATTGAGTAACAACCTTTTTGTTTTTTTGGAATACTGCTGTTTTTTCTTTTTACCCCACTCTTCCTTACTTGCAATAATATCTACAGCTCTATTTAATGCCTTGCCTCCCTGGTAATAAGCTAATCGAGTTCTAACACTATTTTTTATAAGTAGGCTAAAACTAGTCAATAAAGATGGATGCTCATCTAAATCATCCAATCTAAAAATAAAACCTTGTAACCTTGTAAACCGACTAAACAATATATCTAATTCTGAACTAGAACTAACAATTTGCTCTTTAAGCTCCTTCAAGCTTTCTTTTTCACCATATAAGCCTTTATGAATTTGGCGATAAATATAGCGTCCAATTAATCCACTACCTGCAACTAACAACATTGAATACAGGGCTATATTGCTATTCATGGAACCTAATGAAAAAGCGCAATGATATAAAATACAAAGAGGACCAAGCACACCCAACATCATGTGCATTTGGAACCAGTACTTAATTTTTCCCCAACGGCGCATAACAGGAATGCGTTTACGTAGGCTATACAACAACATCACCAACATCATAATGCCGCCGGTAATACCTAACGCATACCCTATGCCGAATTCTGGTGAAATATAGTTTTCCAAACCTACGTTCCAGCCCCATGCAATAAGCAGAATGGAGATAACACCGAATCCCAACGAAATAAAATTTCCTAATGAAAACCGTTCCGTCACATTATTTGCCAATACTGACGCCATAAAACCCCTGAAATTACTTAATTATTCTAAAAAAGTAGAATTCTTTTCTATATAATAGGTGTGATATTTTCACACGTCAATAGTATAGAGGATTAAATTAAATTTATGTTAAAAAAACCAGCACTGAATCACGTTTTGAACATATTACAAAGCAGGCTATTAATATTAGACTATTATATCTAATTGATTTAAATGAGTAATTTAATAACCATGCCTCAAAGCGTCATCACCTACTTAATTCCATTAATTATTATCTTAGCTGTGTATTTTTTAAGAAAAAAAGGCAAGCACAGTACTAATAATGCTGTTAAAAAAGATGCTATCAGCGCTGGTTTAACAGAACCTTCTTCTCTCCACCCCCTCATAGACCCTGGAAAATGCCTTGGTTGCGCCACTTGTGTATCGGCTTGCCCTGAGTCAAAAAACCAAGTATTAGGTATTATTAAAGGCAAAGCCGAACTCATCAATCCAACCAATTGTATTGGGCATGGCGCCTGTAAAACCGCATGCCCATTCGATGCCATAACGCTTGTATTCGGAACAGAGCGGCGTGGGATGGACATTCCCTACGTATCCCCCAGTTTTGAAACCAATATGCAGGGTATTTATATTGCTGGGGAGCTTGGCGGCATGGGGTTAATCAGAAATGCTGTTGAACAAGGCAAGCAAGCTATGACTTACCTTTGTGAATCAATTAAAAAAAGAAACGAAAATGAATACGATGTTGTTATTGTCGGGTCGGGTCCTGCAGGCATTTCGGCATCATTAAAAGCCAAAGAAAAAGGCATTAAATACATTACCATCGAACAGGATTCTCTAGGTGGCACCGTCGCACATTTTCCTAGAGGGAAGCTTGTAATGACTGCTCCTGTTGTCTTACCCATACATGGCAAAGTTAATTTCACAGAAACAACTAAAGAAGCCCTAATGTCGCTTTGGAAAACAATTGTTCACGATCACCAACTCAACATTCATTATGAAGAAAGAATTGATGGCATAGAACCTAAAGGAAAGGGCTATACAGTTATAACCAACAAGAACCAATACTCAACCAATAAAGTATTATTGGCCATTGGCCGCAGAGGCACGCCGCGCAAACTAAACGTACCCGGAGAAGAGCAAAGCAAAGTTGTCTATCGACTAATTGACCCTGAACAATATAAAAACATGCACGTCCTAGTTGTTGGTGGTGGTGACAGTGCACTTGAAGCAGCTACCAGCATAGCAGAACAGGAAGGCAGTACCGTTAGCATTTCATACAGAAGCGAAAGCTTTTCACGGGCAAAAGAGAAGAATCGAAACAAAGTAGACAGCCAGTCACAAAACGGTCAGTTGAATGTTTATCTTCAGTCAACCGTCAATACAATCAATGAACACGACGTAATATTAAATGTACAGGAAGGTACAAAAACGATTAACAACGATGTGGTTATCGTTTGTGCTGGTGGCATTTTACCAACGCCCTTCCTTGAAAAAACAGGCATTACTGTCGAGAAAAAGTTTGGAACCGTTTAATGAATAAGCAATATCGTATTATCGTTTTATTTTTTTTAATTGTTGTCAACTCAACAACTATTGCCGCCGATGCCGACTTTAGCCAAATAAAGCAATTGATTCGCCAACATGACTATAAAAATGCTCATGCACTATTAGTACCCTTGGCAGAAGCCAATAATTCAGAAGCTCAACTCATGTTAGGAAGTTTCTACATGAACGGCCTAATCAAAAACAAAAACCATGATGAAGCATATAAATGGTTTTCCAAATCGGCCAAACTCAATAATAAAAAGGCCCAATATCATCTGGGCACAATGTATGAACGAGGCTGGGGCGTTAGCCAAAATGATCAAGAAGCCATAAAGTGGTTTTCCAAATCAGCTGCCAATGGCTTTCGCACGGCAAAGAAAAAATTAGAACAACTAAAAAAAGAAGGCAGTGGGGAATTCATCATAGCCAACCCAAGTCAGCTTAATAATACCTTTAGAGACGCCGCCAGAAAAAATAATCTCAAAATCATTCAACTCGCTATTACCAATAAGGTAAATGTTAACCATGTTGATCAGCATCAACGTACCGCATTAATGGATGCCATTGATTCGGAAAATATCGCTACCGTTAATTTACTTCTAAAAAATAGAGCTAGTACACGTGTTAAAGACTCTTTCGGCGACACCCCACTCCACCAGGCTATTAACAGAAAAAACACAGCTATCGTTAAGGCTCTCTTAAAACATGGCGCCAATTTAAAAACAACTGACACGAATGGTAATACCCCCTTACACAAAGCCGTATCAAGCAAACAACCACAACTAGTAAATCTACTGATAACAAATCATGTCAATGTTAATGCAACAAACAAGAAAGGTGAAACAGCTCTAGATATTGCAGTGTCCCACCGATACAAAAAGCTAACTAAAATTTTAAAAGCTAAAGGTGCAAAGCAACTAACCACTATTAAAAAAGAAAACAGCGTTTCATTAGCCACTCTGACTAAACCATCTAACAACGCTAACCCTGTTTATAACGACTGGTCACCATTGATGATTGCTATATGGAGAGATCAAAAACAGGCCGTACAAAAGATTCTAAATTCTAATAACCCTCAAATCAATTACTCCTCTAAAGCTGGCGACTCGGCCTTAACGCTCGCAATAAAAAAAGAACAAGAAGACCTAGCCATTAAACTTGTCCGTAAAGGCAGTAAATTAAACCCTACAAAACAGAAAAAAACCACTCTGTTACTTGCCGCAAAAGCTGGTTTGGACAAATTTATACGACACGTGACATGGCCGAAAAAGGATATTAACACACGAAATAAGTCCGGTGATACACCCTTAATATTAGCAGTAAAAAACAACAAAACAGCCACCATAAAAACGTTGCTAACAGTCGGTGTAGACCCCACATTTACCAACAAGCAAGGAGAAAATGCCTTACATATTGCTACTAAATCAAAACAAAGCAATATTCTGAAAGCACTCCTTAAAACAGAAATTAATATTAATGCACAAACCAATAATAAAAAAACCGCCATGTACTACGCTATTTCCCAACAATGGAAAGATGGTTTTAATCTATTATTGCGAAAGAAGCCTAACACTCAACTTAAAGACGCATTAGGGTTAACAGTTCTCGCATTAGCGGCAAAAAATGGCTTCGAATATGCGCTAAAAAAACTTCCAATCAACGCGTCTTTAATTGACCAAAAATCAAATAATAAAGATACTCCCTTATTACTAGCCACATCTAACGGCTGTGTTCCATGTGTAAGGTTTTTGCTATCTAAGCGTGCTGATATTAATCAGCAAAATAAACAGGGTGAATCAGCCTTAACCTTATCAATCAAACACTCTCACTTAGGAATCACCGAATTATTGTTAGAAAATGGTGCCAACACATTATTAAGAAATAAATATAAAGAAAATGCTCGTTCACTAGCCAAAAAGGCCAATAAACCCATTCTCACAGCATTGATGGGCAAGCATGCGGAAGAAAACAAGCTATTCAATAAACTGTTCGAAAGAAACTAGTATTAAAAGCCGTAAGAGATTGAAAAACCTGCGCCTTGATCAGGCGAGCTGTCTCCAAAACCACCTAATACATAGGCTTGCACTTTATACTGTTCACCAAGTTTTTGGGTAGCAAACAAAGTAAGTACACGCGAACTCACGCTGCTTGCAGATACTTTCTCTTTGAAGGAAAAATTAATGCCCGCATCCAATTTTTCAGATAGCTTATAACTAAACCCTGTTGAACCAAAAAATACATCATTTAGTTTAATACTTGATGAATCGCCATAATTTTTATAACCCAACGTCGCGTACGGTGTTAAATCTCCCCGCAAATGATAGAAGCCTAGCTTTACTGAATAATCATTCTCGCCTGTTCCAAGACCTTTATCATTATCTGCCGTGCCAAATTTAATGCTGCCCGTTATATCTACAAATAGGCGCAATGACGGTTGGTAATACACCGGGTGTTTTATAGATGCAATCACATCACCCAGCCCTCTTTCTGTTTTCCTTTTGGTCGTAACCGTTGTAATGCCCACTTGCCCGATTTCTCTTAACACATTGACTTGGCCGGTTTTACGCAAGTAGGGAACTGTTAATTTATATGTCCATTGGCCTGATTTAAACTTTGCATTTAAGGGAAGGTAATAAATATCCGTGTCATGCGATGTCCCATAATCACCAGTGGTATAGGTTGCACCAGTTGAAAGTGTCAACTTATTCTTGGCAGCAATCGCCGGTTGAGAAAACACACATAACCCAAGAACAATCAGCAAAAAAGAGTGCCGTCGATTTTTAATTTGCAAATCCATATGCCTTCTATCCAAAAATAAATAGGTAATTGTATCGCTATGTTTCCGGAAGTTCTACCTCTTCAATCTCTGGAAGCTCTACCTCTTCAATTTCAGGAACCTCTACCTCTTCAATCTCTGGAAGCTCTACCTCTTCAATTTCAGGAACCTCTACCTCTTCAATTTCAGGAACCTCTACCTCTTCAATTTCAGGAAGCTCTACTTCAGGGACCTCTACTTCTTCTACCTCTTCAATCTCTGGGACCTCTACTTCTTCTACCTCTTCAAT
>OJBT01000035.1_pt1 | contig 63869 bp, 58 predicted proteins | sample 1591101 | NCBI WGS metagenome assembly OJBT01 (sample SAMN05416773, study PRJEB24817) | seawater metagenome | isolation source: Sea water | place: Canada:Atlantic | collected 2013-11
AATTGTGCCAACGTTTACATGGGGCTTGTTTCTTTCAAATTTTTCTTTAGACATTACGCACCTTTATTCAAGACTTAATTAAATTAAAAATCAAACTACTACCACTATCACAACTGGAGCCCATAATCGGAATTGAACCGATGGCCTCTTCCTTACCAAGGAAGTGCTCTACCCCTGAGCTATATGGGCAAATACCACACCACAATGGAGCGGGTGGCGGGAATCGAACCCGCGTGTTCAGCTTGGAAGGCTGACGTTCTACCATTGAACTACACCCGCGCGCTCTATACCGTACTAGCCCAAATTCATCCAAAATACAAATGGTGGAGGGGGGAGGATTCGAACCTCCGAAGGCTGAGCCGTCAGATTTACAGTCTGATCCCTTTGGCCGCTCGGGAACCCCTCCTAAATTAGCCGACCATTGTCTTGTATTTAAAAATCACTGTCAACACGAAAATCATTAATCTACTAGCCAATTTCAAGAAGCATGCAACGCCTGCATGGCTCTTTGATATTCACCTTGCACCACATCGCTCATAACACCCAAACTTTTTGACACAGCTTCTAGTAAATTTTTCTCTTCATGACGACTTGCGCGGCTTAAAACATAATCTGATACTTGCGACTTATCACCAGGGTGACCTATACCGAGCCTTACTCTATAAAAATCTTTTGATGCCAAATGATTAATAATATCTCTTAAACCATTATGACCGCCATGTCCGCCTGCTCTTTTTAGCTTCACATCACCCGAAGGGAGATCCAATTCGTCATGAGCAATCAAAATCTGCTCAACTGGAATGTCGTAATATTTTGCATAAGCACCCACCGAACTACCACTTTTATTCATAAATGTTTGAGGCTTTAGCACGTGGACATCAACGCCATTTAACTTGAATCGGGCCACATCAGCTTTAAATTTTGAAGCATACGACATTGTTATGTTGCTTCCAGACACCAACTCATCAATAAACAAAAACCCAGCATTATGCCGGGTTTTTATATATTGGTCGCCTGGATTACCCAGGCCTACGATGAGCATGACCATTTACTATTCTGAATCACCTTCTTCTTCAGACTCCTCTCCATCTGAAGATTCAGCAGCGGCAGCCGCAGCGGCTTCCTCTTCTTCATCAACCAACGCAGCACGGTTAGCCTGAATTGAAACAACTTGACCATCATGAGCCTCGCCTTGACCAAGCGCTACTATCTCCAAACCTTTCGGCAATTTGATATCCGACAAATGTAAACTCGACCCAATTTCCAGTTCTGAAATATCTACTTCAATATATTCTGGCAAATCCCCAGGTAAGCAAAGAATCTCAACATCTACCATCTCATGCGTTACTACACCACCCTCTTTAGCACCCGGCGCAACGTCTTCACCCATAAAATGCAGCGGTACATTCACTTTAAGCTTCTCTTTCATGCTCACACGAATAAAGTCTGCATGCATTAACCTACTTTTACTAGGGTGACGCTGCAATGCTTTAATAATAACCTTTTCTTTCTTTTTGCCTACGTTAATAGTCACAATGTGAGAGAAAAATGCTTCATTTTCCGTACTGTGGAAAAACTCATCATGCCCCAATGTAATTGAAACAGGATCTAATCCAGCACCATAAACTACAGCAGGGACTTTATTTTCTTTACGCAATCGACGCGTTGCGCCCTTACCTAAATCCTCACGAACTGATGCGGCCAATTCAAAATCGGTACTCATCTTGCTTCTCCAAATAAATTATAAATAACGAAACCGCGCATTTTGCCACAGTTTTTAGTCTACGTACAGCGAACTTACAGAATCTCCACTCACCATTCGCCTAATTGTTTCGGCCAACATTTCAGCCACGCCAAGTTGGCGAATTTTTTCACAGCTCTTTGCATTTTCTTGAAGCGGGATCGTATCGGTCACGACCAGTTCGTCCAATACAGAGCCATTGATGTTTTCAATAGCTTTTCCAGACAATACAGGGTGAGTACAGTAGGCTTTTACACTAATCGCACCATTATCCTTTAACGCCTTCGCCGCTAGGCATAGCGTTCCAGCCGTATCGACCAAATCATCGACTATCACACAATCACGGCCCGCTACGTCACCGATAATATTCATTACCTGTGCCTCATTTGGCTTTGGTCGACGCTTATCAATAATAGCTAAATCCGCGTCGTCCAATCGCTTCGCTAGCGCACGTGCTCTTACCACACCACCCACATCCGGCGACACAATCATCAGCTTATCCGTCTTACGCTGCCATATATCGCTTAACAATAAAGGCGAGGCATAAACATTATCAACTGGTATGTCAAAGAAACCTTGAATTTGATCGGCGTGTAAATCTACTGTTAGAACATGGTCTGCACCCGCGGTATCAATCATTTTAGCCACGAGTTTTGACGTGATTGGCACCCTAGCAGAACGCGGACGGCGATCTTGGCGAGCATACCCATAGTATGGAATAACTGCCGTGATTCGATGAGCACACGCTCTTTTTAGTGCATCAATAATAACCAACAGCTCCATAACGTGATTATTTGTTGGTGCACAAGTAGGCTGAATGATGAACACATCCTTGCCACGAACATTTTCACCAATCTCTACCATGATTTCGCCATCGCTGAACATTTCAACGATGATACGCCCCATTGAAATATTGAGGTGGCGCACGATTTTATCGGCTAGTTCTTTATTGGCATTGCCTGTAAAGACCACAATCCGGTTATCTAGCACAGCTAACTCCTGGAAAAGATTTGATAAATTAATAAAGAAAATGGCTGGGGCGCCAGGACTCGAACCTGGGATGCGGAGATCAAAACCCCGTGCCTTAACCGCTTGGCCACGCCCCATCATTTTCTTGCAGATTATACCTGATTAACGAACCTATTTAACGCTTTGTGCAACGGTGATTCATTCACACCTTTCACAAGCCATTTAGTCCAGCCATCTGGCAACTTATTTGACAACTCTAAAGCGTCCGCTCTTGTTTCGCATGTAGCAAACAAGCTGGAGCCAGTCCCTGTCAAACGTACATCAGTAAATGTTGAAAAATATTGGTACATTTTATCAACATCTTTACTTAATTCTCTCAGTATTGGCAAACAAACATTTTCAAGTTGCCCTTCGTGAAAGTCGCGTATTGTGATGGGTGAACAATCACGTGTCAAACGGTTATGTGAAAAAATTTCTTTTGTAGAAACATGCACGCCAGAATTTACGACAAGATACCAACGTTCATCAAGCGCCACCGGCACTATTTTTTCACCAACGCCTTCCGCCCAAGCCGACTTACCCAGCACAAAAACTGGCACGTCCGCACCTAAATTCAAACCCAGCTTGGCCAATTCCTGTAGTGAGTAGCCTAACTGCCACAACTCATTTAAAACCACCAATGTCGTCGCGGCATTGGAACTACCCCCACCCAGACCAGCCCCCATTGGCAATATCTTTTTGATTGTTATATTCACGCCGAGGTCTACAGAAGCATGCGCCTTAAGCATTTTTGCCGCCTTTACAATCAGGTTTTCGCTCGTTTCAACACTGTCCATATTCCCATGAAGTTTAATTTCCCCATCGTCGCGACTATTAAAGCTTAGCCAATCACTAATTGCTAACAGCTGAAACACTGTTTGTAGCTCATGATAACCATCTGGACGCTGGTCAATCACTCGCAAAAATAAATTTAATTTTGCCGGTGCAGGCCACCAAACATCAGACCAATTGTTATCACCATTCATTATTTCAACCATTGCTCTATAGCCAATTTGATATTTAAACGTTTATTTTTAACAGATACGCTATGTGGTAACCATATATCACTTACCTGCCGATACTTGCTCAATTGAACACGCCAGCCTGCCTGCTCAAACTCGCGTCTTTCCTTAACGAGCCCCGTGTCGTTTAATAACTCGACATTAGGAACAACCAAGCCTCTAGCCCAGTATTTTAAGTAGTTAATGGGCGGATTAAAACCAACAACACGCTGCAGCGCATCATTGTTTTTTAATACCTGCACGCCGTCCTGCGTCTCAACAATTATTTGCTTTTCTTGATAACGAATATTCGCCAAGACACCAGACAATGAAGCACTAATCACCAACTCATCAACAACATCGTCATGTTGCCAATCAATGTTAGCCAACCAAGCATTATTTTCTTGCTTTATAGACACCCGCCCGACAACACCCCAGTTTCTTTGTGCTGATACATTAATGTTGTTATTTACTTGAGAAAAAGTACCACTTGACGACGACTGCTTGTTAACCAAGCTCGCACATGCTGACAGCTGCAGCAGCAAAAAGGAAACAACTAAAACCTTCATTGGATTCGTTTAAGCGCCTCGATAAGCATATTGTCTTCAGGAAACTTCTCTGACGCTTCTTGCCATATCTTTTTAGCCTCTTGCTGCCTACCTAATACCCATAATGTTTCACCCAAATGTGTCGCAATTTCAGCCTCTGGCTGTTTTGAGTAGGCTTTTTCTAGCAAAACCAATGCTTCTTCATAACGGCCAGATCGATAGTTTAACCAGCCCATACTATCCAGTATGGCAGAATCATTCGGCCTAAACGCTAGCGCTTTTTTTAAATAACCTCGCGCTTCATCGAACCTAAACGTTTTACTGGCCAAAGTGTAACCCAGCGCATTCAGGGCATTGACATTATCAGGTTCTTTTTCTAACACTTTATGGAGATCACTTTCAACGACATCGATTTTGTCTAACTCAGCCGCCGCAATCGAGCGCGTATAACGAAGCGTTAAGTCATCTGGCGCTTTACCAACGGCCTCTGTCATCAATTCAAATAGCTCAGAATATTGATTTTCGTTCGCCAAAAGCTCACCTTCAAGAACATAAAACTGTGTAGCCTTCTTAGGAAACTGTCGCCGTAAATTAGCAGCCACAGCTCTAGCACCTGACAAATCACCTAACTTGGACTTTATCATGGCGACGTTTGCTTGGGCATCTATATAGATACGACCTTGCCCCACCTCTTTAAACCAAGTTATAGCAGATTCCAGCTTGCCACCACTATAGTCAATACGCCCTAAATAAAAAGCCGACTCAGAGGAAAAACCGCCCAGTTCTCGCAACGTTAAGAACTGGGCTTTTGCAGCAGCCACTTTTTCTTGTTTAAGTAACACAAGCGCTAACGAAAACCGTGCTTCATTATGGTTTTTATCTGCATCTAAAATCGACATAAACTGTTGCTCTGCCTCTTTATATTGCTTGTTATGTGCAAGCAACTGGCCGTACTTCATGCTAACTCTGTGATCCGAAAAGCGCTCATTCGCGCCCTTTAAGACACCCAAACCAGACTCGATATTACCCACCTTTTCATACACTCGCGCAAGCTGTAGATAGGGTGCCGACCAATCTGGAGCAAGCTCAAGTGCTTTTTTTGCATCCTGCTCAGCCTGGGCTGCTTCATTAAACTTGAGGTCTATTTGAGAACGAGATAAGTAAACCGCAGATTCGGCGGCATACGAAGCAATCAAGCCATCTATGACACCATACGCCACCTGCTTATTGCCCGATCTTGAAATCATATCACCCAGCGCCAACAACGTGTTTCGAGGCGGAATCTCACTAGCAGCAACTAGTGCATTCGCTTGCACTATGCTTTTATTAACATCGCCTGCCGCCAAGTAAACAGTTAGCGCCAATTGATGAACCTGAGCATTTACCTGCCCTTTTTCCAATAAAAGATTCACCATCGACTTTGCAGCGGCAATATCTTTGTTGAATATAGCAACTTGTACGGCACGAAGCGCTAAATCTGGGTCGCTTGATATCGTCGCCGCCCTTGTATAAAAAGCACTCGCCGCCGGTATATGACCTTTTTTACCGGCTAATTCACCAGCCAAAATATTAAACAACAACTCTGCGCTGAGTGGTGTTTTAACTTTTTCTACGTCTTTAGGCGCAACAACTGCCGTTTGTTGAACAGTATCACTGGCTACTGCACTATTGACTGTTGTCACTTTATTTTCAGGCGCCACAGCACAAGCCACTAACAATTGGGACAGCAATATTACATAAAAAAACTTAACTCGCATAAAACCTTCCAGTCATAAAAACATTAGCTTAACAATTTTTAAGCATACCATGCATCAATAGCGCTTATAATATGCTTATTTGAACGCGACTTTATCGCATATCGCATGTTACTCACGCTCGGACTCAATCACAATACTGCTCCATTAGAAATTCGAGAGAAAGTCGTTTTTGCGCCCGATCGCATTACAAATTCACTACAATCATTAACCAATCTCTCATCTGTTGAAGAGGCTGCAATTTTATCAACGTGCAACCGTACTGAAATATATTGCGACCTTACGCATCAACACCCTGAAGACCTTATCGCTTGGTTAGCAGAGCAACACAACCTTAATCATCAGGATATAAAAAGCTATCTTTACACGCATAGCGACATGCACTCTATAAAGCACATGTCTCGCGTTGCCTGTGGCTTAGATTCAATGATTTTAGGCGAGCCTCAAATCCTTGGGCAAATGAAGTCTGCCTACCAACAGGCAAATGAAGCAGGTACATTAGGGAAATATTTAGGTAAACTTTTTCAGCATACATTCCAAGTGGCTAAAAAAGTTAGGACGGATACCGCTATTGGTAGCAGCCCGGTATCGGTAGCTTTCGCAGGCGTTAAGTTAGCACAACAAATTTTTTCGGATCTACATGCACAAACAGCATTATTGATTGGCGCTGGAGAAACCATCGAGTTAACTGCTCAGCATTTGAAAGAGCTCAATATAGGGCGAGTTGTTATCGCCAACAGAACGTTAGAAAAAGCCCACGCAATCGCCTCACGCTGCAATGGTTATGCTATTGAGATAAAAGATATTCCAGAGCATTTAGCTGAAGCCGATATCGTTTTCTCTTCTACCGCTAGTCAGTTACCTATACTTGGCAAAGGCAGCGTTGAAACGGCCATAAAAAAACGTAAGCACAAACCCATGTTTATGGTTGATTTAGCCGTTCCCCACGATATTGAAAAAGAAGTGGGCGAATTAAGTGATGTGTACTTATATTCAGTTGATGATTTAAAAAACGTCATCGACGAAGGTTTACAAAACCGTCGTGAAGCTGCAGAACAAGCCGAAGATATAATCGATACCCAAGTATCTAGCTTTCAAACCTGGGTTCGCTCTCAAGGCGCCTCTGAGGTTATCCAGCAACTTAGGCGTCAATCAGAACAATCACGTGACACAGCGCTTAACAAGGCTCTACAATCTCTACAAAACGGCACGAACCCAGAAGATGTTTTAAAAAGGCTGGCTAATGACCTGACCAACAAACTTCTCCATGAGCCTAGCAGCTCAATAAAACAAGCCTCTGCCGACAGTAATATTCAGTTATTACAAGCCGCCAAACAACTCTTTAAGCTCAAAAAATAACCATGAATACCTCAATTCTACATAAACTAGACACGCTGACTGAGCGCTTTGAAGAAATAGCGCAACTACTTGCTGAACCTAGTGTACAGAGTGATCAGAATAAATTTCGCTCACTTAGCCAGGAATATTCACACCTTAGCCCTATTATTGAAAACTACAATAACTACCAATCAACACTAGAAAATAAAGAAGCGGCTATGTCGATGCTTAGCGATAACGACCCTGACATTAAAGCCATGGCGAAAGAAGAGCTAAAAGACGCTCAATCTGGCATAGAAAAGCTTGAAACAGAATTGCAAATTTTATTATTACCAAAAGATCCTAACGATGGGAAAAATGCATTCTTAGAAGTTAGGGCAGGAACTGGTGGTGCTGAAGCCGCCATTTTCTCTGGCGACCTATATCGCATGTACTTACGCTTTGCTGAAAAAAAATCTTGGCGTTTTGAAATTATCAGTGAAAGTTTAGGTGAGCATGGTGGCTACAAAGAAGTTATTGCTCGTGTCATAGGTAACGACGTCTATTCACAATTAAAATTTGAATCAGGTGCTCATCGCGTTCAACGTGTACCAGACACTGAATCTCAAGGTCGCGTACATACCTCTGCATGCACTGTCGCCATCATGCCTGAAGCAGATGAAAAGGACGAAATAGAAATTAATTCTGGCGACCTACGCGTTGATACATTTCGTGCATCGGGTGCCGGAGGACAGCACGTTAATAAAACCGACTCTGCCATTCGTCTAACGCACATTCCTACCGGAACGGTTGTTGAATGCCAAGATGAACGCTCACAACACAAAAATCGCGCCCGCGCCATGACGTTACTAAAATCCCGCATCATGGCCGCTGAGCAAGAGAAACTCGACTCAGAAGAAGCCGAATCACGCCGGTCACAAGTTGGCAGTGGCGATCGTTCAGAAAGAATTCGCACCTACAACTACCCACAAGGGCGGGTTACCGATCACCGAATCAATTTAACGTTATACAAACTTGATGAAGTCATGCAAGGTGATCTAGACCAGGTGATAGACCCGTTAATTCAAGAACATCAAGCGGATTTATTAACCCAATTAGGTTCTACAGACTAACAATCTCTGAGCCCTAGGCTAATGAACACCAACCCCAATATCAATATCAAAGAATGTATCGCTCTAGCCAGTCATCAGCTAGCAAACAGCCCTAGCTCACAACTTGATGCTGAGGTGATATTGGCATTTGTTTTTAAAAAAGGCCGTTCATATTTACGGACCTGGCCTGAAAAACAACTAAGTACCGAAGATCTTGAACGATTCAGCACCCTAGTACAAGACCGCCAAAACGGCAAACCAATCGCCTATATTATTGGTGAACGAGAATTTTGGTCACATACCTTTCGTGTTAGCCCCGATGTTTTAATTCCACGGCCCGATACAGAACTACTAATTGAAACAACACTCAGCTTGTTTCCTAGTCAAGCAGCTATACAAATTGCAGACCTTGGAACAGGCAGTGGCGCCATTGCTATTAGTTTAGGGCTTGAATTTCCAAACGCACAAATAACCGCCGTTGATAACAGTGCTTCCGCTTTGCTCGTTGCACAAGAAAATGCGACTCGACTTCAGCCCCATAATGTGAATTTCATAAAAAGCGATTGGCTGAATGCGGTAGATATCAACAATTTTGATATTATTATTAGCAATCCGCCCTATATTGATAGCGCAGACAATCACCTTAATGAAGGCGATGTGAATCATGAACCAAAAAGCGCATTGATTGCTCAAAAAAACGGCCTACAAGATATCGAAACCATTGCAACTGATGCAAAAAAGCACCTTAAAAAAAGCGGTTTCTTACTGCTAGAACATGGCTTTCAACAGGGCAATTCTGTCAAAAATTTGCTAGAATCAAGCGGCTATAACCACATTCAACAGCTTAAAGATATTCAAGGCCACACCAGAGCTACATTGTGTCAACTCAATTAATATTAAAAACTTTCATATGAATTCAAAAATAGTAGAACTACCACGTAAACTTGTTAACCAACTGTTACACCAAGCACAAGTATCAGCTGAACAAGAAGTATGTGGATTCATTAGCATTAAAAATAACATCTACCAGCGCTACAAGGTTGAGAATGTTGCCGAACAAACAGATATACAGTTTTTAATGGAGCCTAAGCAGCAACTAGCCGCCATGAAAACCATGCGTGAATCAGGGGAAGAGTTGTTTGCTATTTACCATTCACACCCAAGCGCACCTGCGATACCCTCTGCGCGAGACATCGAACAAGCCGCCTATCCAGATGCTTACTATTTAATTATTTCCTTAAACACTAAGGGCGTACTGGAAATGCGTTGTTTTAAACTATTGCACGACGAAAATATCGTTGAAATTATTCTGGAAATGACCGAAGACTAACGTCTACAAACGAATGAGTAATTCTCATATAGCATTTGCTTTTTCCAAACCCACGTAATACATCGCATTTTTTAATTTCTTACGAGGCTCTGGTGCCTGGCCACTTAACATATAAGCATCGTTGTAAGCACCCGCTGCTTCTTTATAACGTTTCAAATGCATATGTGCGTCGCCAACCAGTATCCACCCTTTCACCGTTGGGTTTGTTTTTAACTTTTCCTCAATACGACGTATTTCAGCGTCAATCTGGTCTCTTTTCGACAGCTTAGCCGTTTCAACCGGTACTTCTTTTATTGTTTTCTCAATAGGCTGCATTTCTTTTTTCACCAGACCACTATCGGTGACAGCCGATGTTTCACTTTCACACGCTGATAATAACAAACCTAGAACTATAAATAACATTACATTTTGGATTTTCATAAGCACTCTTAATTTTCAATTCATCACATACAGTAGAAAGCCCGTATGCTCTTAATCTTTCAATTTTTTTTGTAATAACTGATTAACTTGTTGTGGGTTCGCCTTGCCTTGGGTTTGTTTCATAATACTACCCACAAAAAAACCTAAGACTTTAGTCTTTCCTGCTCTAAATTGAGCCACTTGGTCTTCATTATCCAACATCAACTGATCAATGATTTTTTCAAGCGCTCCCGTATCAGAAATTTGCTTCAGCCCTTCTTGTTCAATAATTTCATCTGCTGTCGCCTCACTATTCCACAGCTTCTCAAACACTACCTTCGCAATTTTTCCGGATATTGTTTGGTCTGCAATGTTCTTAATTAAGCCACCTAATCGTTCGGCGTTTACAGGGCTATTCGCAATATCTAAGTTGTGTTGGTTTAACCCGGCACTGAGCTCCCCCATGACCCAATTAGCAATTAACTTTGCTTCACCCGTTGCATAGTTAACAGCCGCTTCATAATAATCTGCCAACTCACGTTGAGCTGTGAGAAGTTCGGCATCATACTCGCTCAAATCATACTGTTCTTTAAAGCGTTGTTTCTTCGCACCAGGCAATTCTGGCAACTCATCACGCATTTCATTTAAAAGCTGCTCTGAAATGACTACTGGCAATAAATCAGGGTCTGGGAAATAGCGGTAATCATTCGCTTCTTCTTTAGAACGCATTGAGCGCGTTTCATCTTTATCCGAATCGTACAAGCGCGTTTCTTGAACTATTTTCCCGCCGGATTCAAGAATATCTACTTGCCGTTCAACCTCATGCGCAATTGCTTTTTCTATAAAACGAAAGGAATTCAAATTCTTAATTTCAGCACGCGTTCCAAATTCTTCTTGGCCCATTGGGCGCATTGATATGTTCACATCACACCTGAACGAGCCTTCTTGCATATTACCATCGCATATCCCCAAATATTGCACCAAGCTATGCAATTTTTTAACATAAGCAACGGCATCCGCTGCCGAGCGCATATCAGGCTCAGACACGATTTCTAATAACGGCGTGCCCGCTCTATTTAAATCCACACCTGTCTTGCCATGAAAATCTTCATGTAAAGACTTTCCTGCATCTTCTTCAAGATGAGCGCGCGTAACACCTATCGTTTTTACCTGACCATCTACATTAATATCTATCTCACCTAACCCAACGATTGGTTTATCAAATTGGCTTATTTGGTAGCCTTTTGGCAAATCAGGATAAAAATAATTCTTTCGAGAAAATATCGAATAAGGCGCAATATGAGCCCCGATAGCTAAACCAAACTTGACCGCATAACGAACCGCTTGTTGATTCAACACGGGCAACGTGCCCGGTAAACCCAAGTCCACAGCGCATGCCTGTGTATTAGGCTCTGCACCATATGCAGTAGAAGCACCTGAAAATATTTTAGATTTTGTTGATAATTGCGCGTGAATCTCAAGGCCAATTACCGTTTCCCATTGAATTGCCATGTTATTCTCCAAAACCGGCTGGAACAGCTTCGTGCCAGTCTGTCAGTTGTTGGTATTGATGCGCCACATTAAGTAACTTAGATTCAGCAAAGTAATTGCCTATTAACTGCAACCCAACAGGTTTTTCATCTACGAATCCACACGGTACAGACATGCCCGGCAAGCCCGCCAAGTTCACGCCAATAGTGAAAATATCTGACAAATACATAGACACTGGATCATCTGCTTTTTCGCCGGCAGAAAAAGCAACCGAAGGTGCTGTAGCACTGGCAATAATGTCCACGTCTTTAAATGCACGAGTAAAGTCTTCTTGGATTAATTGACGTACTTGTTGCGCTTTTTTGTAGTACGCATCGTAATACCCAGCAGACAATACATAAGCTCCAATCATAATCCGCCGTTTCACCTCATTACCGAAGCCTTCGCCACGTGAGCGTTTATAAAGATCTTCTAAATCCACAGGATTTTCACACCGATACCCAAAACGTACCCCGTCAAATCGAGATAAGTTAGCAGAACATTCAGCAGGCGCTACTACATAGTAAGCCGGCACGGATAAATTGATATTCGGTAAACTAATTTCTTTTATATTAGCGCCCGCACGTTTAATCACGTCAATGGCCTCTTCTACCTTCTCTCGAATAGATTCATCTAAATCGTCAGAAAAGAACTCTTTTGGCAGGCCCACTGTCAGCCCCTTAATTGAATCATCTAAGCTTGCACTGTAATCCTCAACTGGTTTATCTAAGCTTGTTGAATCATTTGGATCAAACCCGACCATTGCCTGCAACATGGTTGCGGCATCTTCAGCACTTTTCGTCATCGCACCGCCTTGATCTAAACTTGATGCAAAAGCAATCATGCCGTAACGTGAAACACGCCCATACGTTGGTTTAATGCCAGTGATACCGCAAAAAGCTGCTGGTTGACGAATAGAGCCGCCTGTATCTGTGCCTGTCGCAATAGGCGCCAATCTAGCAGCGACAGCACTTGCCGACCCTCCAGAAGACCCACCAGGCACTGTGTTTAAATCCCAAGGGTTCTTTACCCCGCCATAAAAACTGGTTTCATTCGATGAGCCCATCGCAAACTCATCCATATTGGTTTTACCCAGTATCACAACGCCTGCTTCTGCCAACTTTTTTACTGCGGTGGCATCATAAGGTGAAATAAAATTATCAAGCATTTTTGAACCGCAACTTGTTCTTAACCCTTTCGTGCAAAAAATATCTTTATGCAATAAAGGAATCCCGGTTAGCGTGTTCGACTCACCTCGCTGAATTTGAAGATCAGCTTGTTCAGCAACCACCAATGCGTTCGTTTCATTCAACGTGATGACGCTATTTAAATCACTATCGTAACGTTTAATACGTTCGAAGAAATACTGGCAAAGCTCTACGCTCGACAGTTCTTTTTTGTGGAGACTGTCAGAAAGTTGTTTTATCGATTTGTTATACATAATTGTTTTTGTTTGCGCTCATCAAAAGGGTTAATCCAACACACGTGGAACCAAAAATAATCCATCCTCAACATCTGGCGCATTGGCTTGCAAAGATTGACGCTGGTTAACTTCAGTGGCCTCATCTGGTCTTAATCGTTGGGCCTGGTCTAGGGGATGAGCCATCGGCTCAATACCGGTTGTTTCAACTTCCTGCATTTGTTCTATTAACCCCATGATATTACTGAGTTCAGACGCATAAGAAGACACTTCGCCTTCGACCACACCTAATCTCGCCAAATGTGCTATCTTTAATACATCTTCAGACTGAATTGACATAAAATAATCCTTTAAAAAAAATATTTCTTTAAGACCGTGCAAATTAACACAATTAGCAGCTTGCCCAAAGGGGCGAGAGGTTGTTAAAGTACAAAAATATTCATTTTTTCAATAAAATTACCCCTTACACACTAAAAAGTTATGTTTAAAAAATTGCGCGGCATGTTTTCTAACGATTTATCCATTGATTTAGGAACGGCAAATACACTTATCTACGCATTAGGGCAAGGCATCGTTCTAAACGAACCTTCTGTCGTTGCTATTAGAGAAGATAAAACCAGTGGAAAGAAAAGCTTAGCGGCTGTTGGGTCTGAAGCAAAAGCAATGCTAGGAAGAACACCTGGCAATATTACAGCTATTCGCCCTTTAAAAGATGGCGTTATTGCTGACTTCACCATTACAGAAAAAATGCTGCAATACTTTATCCATAGTGTGCACGAGAGTAAATTATTAAGGCCAAGCCCACGCGTTCTAATTTGTGTCCCATGTGGCTCAACACAAGTTGAACGTAGAGCGATTCGCGAATCTGCCGCTGGTGCTGGCGCACGTGAGGTTTACCTTATTGAAGAACCCATGTCGGCAGCTATAGGCGCCGGCTTACCTATCGACCAAGCTTGTGGTTCAATGGTTCTAGACATTGGTGGTGGCACATCTGAAATTGCTGTTCTATCATTAAATGGTATTGTTTATTCAGAGTCCATTCGAGTTGGTGGTGATCGTTTCGATGAAGCCATTATTAACTATATTCGCCGAAACTATGGCACCATCATCGGCGAGTCCACAGCCGAAAAAATAAAACATCGCATTGGTTCCGCATACCCTGAAAATGAAGTTAAAGAAATGTCCGTTACGGGTCGTAACCTTGCCGAAGGGATTCCTCGAAGCTTCACGCTAAACAGCAATGAAATTTTAGAAGCATTACAAGAACCTATTATGGCTATCGTTAGTGCTGTGAAAACGGCACTTGAGCAAACACCACCAGAACTCAGTTCAGATGTTGCTGAAAATGGCATTGTTTTAACCGGCGGTGGCGCTCTATTAAGAAACCTCGATATTTTATTAAACGAAGAAACTGGTGTGCCAGTTAGAACTGCTGATGAGCCATTAACATGCGTTGCAAGAGGTGGCGGCAAGGTTCTAGAGTTAATTAATGAGAAAGGGCCCAGTACGTTTGCTCTAGAATAACAATCAAAGGTACATTGCTATAAAACCTATATTTTCAAAAGGGCCAGCAAACACACCAATTTTAATGACCGTTATTGTTGTTTCTATTTTGCTGCTTGTATTTGCTCAATACACAAACCAATTAGAGCGGGCTAAAAGTGCCTTATCCTTCATAACTCACCCCATTTTACTGGCTGTAGACTCACCTAGTCGAGCCTACGAATGGGTCACCGAATCATTCAGTTCTAATAGTCACTTACAAGAAGAAAACGATCGCCTTAAAGCTGAAGAGCTTTTACTAAAAGCGAAACTCCAAAAATACGAGGCGATTGAGCACGAAAACATTCGCCTGCAAAGCCTATTAGGATCGTCATTTAAACTGGGTGAACAGTTTATTGCTGCTTCAATTATTCGAACCAACCTTGACGCATTATCTCACCAAGTTGTTATTGATAAAGGCAGCCGTTTTAATATCCATAACGGCCAAGCAGCCATTAACGCTGAAGGCATCGTTGGGCAAGTGGTTGATGTAAACCCTTTAAGTGCGTCCATCATCTTAATCACTGACCCTAATCACGCCATTCCTGTCGAAATCAGCAGAACCGGTCTGCGCACCATTGCAACTGGAAACGCTGATAACAATTCTCTTAACCTACCTTACCTTCCGCACAATTCTGATATCAAACTGAATGATTTGCTCATCACATCTGGCATGGGCGGACTTTACCCTAAAGGGTATCCGGTTGCTAGAGTGAGTGAACTAACACCCGCACCTGGCGAAGCCTTTATCACCGCGAAAGCAAATACAGTTGCTAACATTGAAAGCAGTCGCGAAGTATTACTCGTTTGGAGCCAGCAACAACCGCTGCCCATTTTATCGAATACAGAGCACACGCTTCCAAACCAAGCTTCAGCACCTCAGCCAACCAATAATGAATAAAAACGTTTCAAGCCGTTTCGTTATATTCTCAACGATCGTCCTATCCATGTGTCTTAGTGTTGCACCTTTTGACAACGCACTATCGCTGGCCGCACCTCAATGGGTATTATTGACACTCTTGTACTGGAGCATTAATACGCCAAACAAAATCGGCATTGGTACTAGTTGGGTAACAGGCATTGCTTTTGATGTTCTTACGAACGCTGCTATTGGGCATAACGCATTAATTTTTAGCTTAGCAACATACTTTGGCGTCATCGTTTACTACCGTATAAAACACTACCCAATTTGGTTACAGACCAGTTTCATATTTTTGTTTTTATTTATTATTCAATTGCTAAACATCTTCTTAATAAATATAACTACTGGATTAAATCATAGCTACTTATATTGGCTCCCCACCCTTACTAGCGCACTTTGTTGGCCTTTACTGTATTCCGCCTTAAAGAATACTCAACACAACTTCAATACGCTTTAAATCAAACAATGAACGAGCGGTTTGACTTAAAAAATGCACGTCAAGAAAGACAATTATTTCTTTCAAGAAGCACTGTTCTCATTGTTTTTGTTATAGCTTTATTGCTTGGATTATTTTATCGATTAACTTTTTTGCAAGTAGAAACCTACGATAAGTACGCTAGCCTTGCACAAGGCAATAGAGTAAAGTTATCGGCCCTCACGCCCATTCGCGGGTTGATTTATGATCGAAACGGGCAAGTGTTAGCTGAAAACAATCCAAGCTATAGCTTAGAACTTATTCCTGAACAGATTAATGATTTAACATTAACTATTGAAGCACTATCTAAGATATTACCCATATCAGAAAAGGATATTAAGAAGTTTCATAAAAAAAGAAAACAGAACAAACGTTTCAGCAGCATCCCTATCCGCAGCAGATTAAACTCAACTGAAGTTGCGTCTTTTGCTGTTAAACGGCATTTGTTTCCGGGTGTGGAAATTCAAGCCCGGCCACTGAGACATTACCCTTATCCTGAATTAACATCTCACCTTGTTGGGTATGTCGGCGCAATTAACGAACGGGAACTAAAAAAAATAGACCCCGTTAATTATAGAGCGTCTAGGTATATTGGAAAAACAGGCTTAGAAAAAACATATGAAACTGAACTGCATGGAAGTGTAGGTTATCAACAAACAGAAAATACAGCTCAAGGCCGTTCCATTAAAGTGTTGAGAAATTCGCCACCACTCTCAGGCACTGACTTGCATTTACATATAGATATTCAATTACAGCAAGTTGCCTATGATGCGTTTGGCGATCGAACCGGTAGTATCATAGCGGTAGACACCCAAACGGGCGCGATAAGGGCATTGATTAGTAAACCCGGCTTTAATAGCAATTTATTTGTACGGGGCATTGATCAAGCATCTTATAGCGAGTTGCAAAACTCGACTAAGCGCCCTCTATTTAACAGAGCATTACGTGGGCAATACCCGCCCGGCTCGACGCTCAAACCTTTCATGGGGCTTGCAGGACTTGAGTCTAACGTTATATCTAGCAGCCAAAAGATTTTTTGCCCCGGATATTACCAACTTCCCAAACAAACGCATAAATACCGTGATTGGAAGAAGAATGGGCATGGCTCAATGAATGTGCATGACTCTATTGTTCAGTCTTGCGATGTCTATTTTTATATCTTGGCACACCAGCTTAAAATTGATCGAATTCATGACTTTCTTAGTAAATTTGGTTTTGGAAAGAAAACTGGTCTAGATATTATTGGCGAAAAGAGCGGCTTGCTTCCATCCACCGCATGGAAAAAACGTGCCAAGAACCAAGTTTGGTATCCGGGGGAAACATTGATCTCTGGTATTGGCCAAGGCTTTAATTTAACAACGCCATTACAGCTAGCCCATGCTACGGCAGTCCTTGCAAATAAGGGTTATGCCTTTAAACCCTCGGTCGTTGCAAGACTAAATGACAAAATCATTAAGCCCGTCACGTCAGAAAACACATCGATAATCTTATCTACTCCCCAGCATTGGAACACTATAATCAACGCCATGCATGACGTAGTAAAGGGCGCCAGAGGCACCGCTAAAAGAATCAAGACCGATGCCTTTACTATTGCCGGAAAAACCGGAACCGCCCAAGTATTTACCGTTAAACAAGATGAAAAATACGATGAAGAAAATGTTGCTGAACACTTAAAAGATCACGCTTTATTCATCTCATTCGCCCCTGTTGAAAAACCTCAGCTCGCTATCGCCGTTATTGTTGAAAATGGTGGGCATGGCGGCTCTGTTGCTGCTCCTATCGCACGTGCTATATTTGACCACTATATTAAAACAACACCTACCGAATAAATGAGCTGGGACATACAACAAACAACTCGCATTTCAAATTACCAACAAACTAAAGGTAATTTATTTCAACGTATCCATATAGATGCGCTATTACTTTTCTTGTTACTTCTCCTCTCGTCTGTCGGTATCGTCATATTAATTAGCGCTGGACACGAAGACCTAGGGCTGATCAATCGCCAAGCTATACGTTTAGCTATTGCGTTTATTGCCATGTTGTTTATCGCACAAGTCCCCCCGCACATATTAAAAATGCTATCTCCATGGTTATTTATATTAGGTGTTTTACTATTAATTGGAGTGCTATTTTTTGGAGACGTAGGCAAAGGCGCGCAACGGTGGTTAAACCTTGGTTTTGTGCGCTTCCAACCTTCTGAATTACTTAAATTAGCCACGCCTATGATGATTGCTTGGTATTTATCAGAAAGGCAATTACCCCCTTCCTTTAAACACATACTTTTTGCGACGTTATTTATTGCGATTCCTACTTTCTTAATTGCCAAACAACCCGATTTAGGCACCTCTATTCTTATTGCTACATCAGGTATTGCCGTATTATTTTTAGCCGGTATCTCATGGAAGCTTATTGCCGGGGTCGCCATTTCCTTAGGCGCATCTGCGCCCATATTATGGAGTTTCATGAAGGAATATCAACAAAGGCGCGTGCTAACCTTATTTGACCCTGAAAGTGACCCCTTAGGCGCGGGTTATCACATCATTCAGTCTAAAATTGCTATCGGTTCTGGTGGCACATACGGCAAAGGTTGGATGCAAAGTACGCAAGCACGTTTAGAGTTTTTACCCGAGAGCTCAACCGATTTTATTTTTTCGGTATTTGCTGAAGAATTCGGCCTCGTTGGATGCATTGCATTGCTTGTACTCTACCTCGCTATATTCTTTCGCTCTATTTACATCGCAGTTCAAGCACAAGATACCTACTCAAGGTTGTTAGCAGGTAGCATCGCTTTTACTTTTTTTGTATATTTATTCGTCAATGTTGGTATGGTAACCGGGGTGTTGCCTGTTGTAGGAGTACCGCTACCACTTATTAGCTATGGGGGCACCTCCATGGTCACTTTATTAATTGGTTTTGGCGTGCTAATGTCTATCCAAACCCATCGAAAACTTTTATCTTCTTAAAGGAATAAAAATGAAGAAACAGATGCTTAACAAGCAACTAATCAGCCTTATTATCTGCCTCTCGTTAATATCAATTAGCGCATGCGCAAATACAGCCAAACCAGCAAACACTAAAGGCACAGGTCAAAGTAAGTTTATCGACAATATGGTCGAAAAACACCAATTTAACCGTCAAGAACTAACAACCCTGTTAAACAAGGCTAAAGTTCAACCTAGAATTTTAAAAGCCATGTCATCTCCTGCAGAAAAACGTCTAGAGTGGCACGGCTATAGAAAAATATTTCTTAAATCAAACCGAATTAATGGCGGCATTAAATTTTGGAATGAAAATAAAGAATTATTAAATTTAGCATCTCAAAAATTCGGCGTTCCTCCAGAAATTATTGTCGCTATTATTGGTGTTGAAACTCGGTACGGCGGCAACACAGGCTCGTTCAAAGTATTAGACTCTCTGGCCACGCTGGGTTTTCATTATCCAAAAAGATCTAAATTTTTCACGAGTGAACTAAAACACTTTCTTCTTCTATGTCGTGAAGAAGGTTTTGACCCACTTATCCCTAAAGGTTCTTATGCTGGCGCGATGGGCAAATCACAATTCATTTCAAGTAGCTACCGCGCCTATGCAGTAGACGGTGATAACGATAAAAAAAGAGACCTTTGGCATAGCAATGCCGATATTATCTTTAGTGTGGCTAATTACTTTTCAGAACACGGCTGGAAACGAGATCAGAAAGTCACACAACCAGTGAACGTAACAGGAACGAATTACCAATCACTTGTCCATAAGTCATTAAAACCAAAACATACTCTAAAGGACCTTGTTGAACAGAACATCCCTGTTCCAAACAACGTACCACTGACATCTGTTGTTAAATTGTTGCCATTAAAACAAGCGAACTCGACAGAGCACTGGTTAGCCTTCCATAATTTTTATGTCATTACGCGTTATAACCATAGCGCACTGTATGCTATGGCCGTTTACCAATTAAGCGAAGAAATTAAAAAAGGCATGAAAAGCAGTTAAAGCTCACCATGAAACAACTATTTTTTTACACGTGCCTGATCTTTTTATCAGCCTGCTCAACGCCTATTCCAAAACAAGTAGATAGTGCGCCATTAGCACCGCCCAAAAATTTAAACAATATTCCCGATGCAGTTCCCAAAAACGAACCCAAGAGTCGTGGCGGCAACCCTGTTTCATACCAAGTATTTGGCAAAACATATTATGTAAAACCAAACAGTCTTAGCTATAAAGAACAAGGTACTGCCTCTTGGTACGGCACTAAGTTCCATGGTAGAAAAACGTCTAATGGGGAAACGTACGATATGTATGCAATGACTGCCGCACATAAGTCTTTGCCCATTCCAACGTATCTAAAAGTAAAAAACATTGCCAACAATAAAGAAATTATCGTTAGAGTAAATGATCGAGGGCCTTTTCATGGCAATCGAATTATCGACTTATCTTACGCCGCTGCAGCCAAACTAGACATACTTGGCAAAGGTACTGCTGTGGTGCAATTAGAAGCCATCAATACGAGCAGTCGTTCTTCAAGCCTACCAGCACACAAAGCAATTAATACAACCGATACTACCCCCTTAAAACCTCTACCTTTAAAAAAGATAACCAATATTAACGCCAATACCAATGCCATTTCACCAACATCTCCTCCTGTATTAACCCCGATTGTTGTAAACATCTACTTACAAGTTGGCGCTTTTAAAGGCCAGCAGAACGCAGAAAATCTAAAGGAAAACCTGCAGCAAAAAGGCATACCGCTTAACCAAATTAATGTACGACATGGTGGTGATTCCACCATTTATCGAGTTCATATTGGCCCCTATTCCTCTTTAGTTCAAGCAGACTTAATGCGTACCAAGCTTCTACAAGCCGGTATTAAAAGTCCACATTACATGCAATATTAGGCATATAAAGACCACAAAGAACTCACAACCTATTTATAATATTTGTTTTACAAAACCGACCCATTTGCATCGCCCATGAAAAAACATATTTACCTATTTTTGCTTATATTATTACCACAGCTGAGCTTTGCCATTGTTCCAAACGCACCAGCTCTGGATGCAAAAAGTTACTATTTAATCGACTTCCTCAGCGGCGAAGTACTGGCATCAAAAAATGCTGATTTAAAACTAGCCCCTGCCAGCCTCACAAAAATCATGTCTTCTCTTGTTGTATTTAGAGAGCTTAAACAAGGCAATCTTCAACTCTCTGATAAAGTAAGAGTGAGTGAAAAAGCATGGCGTACGCCTGGTTCGAGAATGTTTATTGAAGTGGGTAAATTCATCACAATTGATGAGCTACTTCATGGCATGTTAGTTCAATCAGGCAACGATGCAACTGTTGCCCTAGCCGAACATGTAGCTGGCGATGAAGCCACCTTTGCACAGATGATGAACCACGCCGCAAAAGAACTAGGAATGATCAATAGTCATTTTACGAATAGCTCGGGGCTACCAGATAAAGAGCACTACACAACCGCTCATGATCTTGCAATATTATCGCGCGTGCTTATTAAAGAAGCCCCTGAGTTATACAAACTCAATGCGATCAAAGAATATACATTCAATGGCATTAAACAGCAAAACCGCAACAAGCTATTATGGAGAGATGATTCTGTGGATGGCATCAAGACAGGACATACAGAGGATGCTGGTTATTGCCTCGTGTCATCCGCCGTACGAGACAAGATGCGTTTAATTTCTGTTGTTATGGGCACAGACAGTGTTGAAGCACGTACGATCGATAATCAAACATTATTAAACTTTGGCTACCGTTTTTATAAAACCCATGTACTCTACAAAGCCAACCAGAAATTATCAGACTCTCGCATTTGGCAAGGCACACAAAAAACACTGCCTGTAGGGCTTGAACAAGACCTCAATTTAACCATCCCAAGAAATGATTATAAAGAGCTCGATGCTAATCTAGAGATTCAGCCCCAGCTGATGGCACCCATTAAACGTGGCCAAGTCATAGGCAAGGCCGTTATAAAACTAAAGGGTAAGATCATTGCGCAACGGCCACTCATTGCGCTACAAACAATTTCAGAAGGGTCGATCATTGAAGTGCTGAAAGACAAAGCTCTTTTAATGCTCGAATAAGGATTTCTGGTGAAAAGCGCAGAACAACAAGTTTATCTCAACGGACAATTCATAAACTTAAGCGACGCTCGAATATCCGTTTTAGACCGAGGCTTTCTTTTTGCTGATGGTGTTTACGAAGTAATACCTGCTTACGCTGGTAAAGCCTTCCGTTTACAACAACATTTGGATCGATTAAACAGTAGCCTGGCAGAAATTCGTATGCAGCCTGTTATGAATGATCAACAGTGGGGGGAAATCATTGAACAACTTCTCCATACGCGCTCAGATACCGATCAGGCTATTTATATACAAGTAACACGTGGAGCAAGTGATAGCCGTGACCACCAATTGCCTGAACAATATCAACCCACCATTTTTGTTATGTGCCAAAGCATCGTGCCCAAGAGCCTACAAAAGCTAGCGAAAGGTATTAACGCCATCACGCTGGATGACATACGCTGGGACTGGTGCCATATAAAATCTGTCGCACTGTTGGGCAATATTCTATTAAAGCAAGAAGCCAGCGACCAAGATTGTACAGAAGCCATTTTATTACGGGAAGGCTATGCAACCGAAGGTTCTGCCAGCAATTTATTTATTGTCAAAAATAATCAACTTATAACACCACCTAAAAGCCACAACCTATTACCAGGCATCACTCGAGACTTAGTGATTGAATTGGCAAGAGAAGAAGGTATAACATGCTTAGAAGAAGAAATTTCTGAGCGCCAATTAACCCAAGCAGATGAAATTTGGCTCACCAGTTCAACTCGTGAAGTAATGCCGGTTATTGAACTAAACAGACAAACGGTAGGTGATGGAAAACCAGGCAAACTCTGGCAAAGAGTTTCCAAGTGTTATACCCAGTATAAAAATAAACTAAGATTAGCTTAATGACAGACGATAACAACGAACAAGAAACCATCATGGAATTCCCCTGTGAATTTGCCATTAAAACAATGGGACTCAGCAATAAAGAGTTTGACTTGACTGTTGTTGAGATTGTGCGTCGTCACTCATCAGATATCCCTGAAGGAGCGGTTAAAACAAAACCCAGCAAAACAGGCAAATATGTGTCAGTAACAATCACTATTACGGCACAAAGTAAGAAACAAATGGATGCAATATACCAAGATTTAACAGATTGTGAACACGTCTTAATGTCGCTGTGAACACATCGTCAAACGCTGATTGTAAAACGCTACACATTCACCTGTTAGGCCTACAAGACTACGAGACCACATGGCAATCAATGAAAGGTTTTTGCAACGGCCGTATTGACACAACTGTTGATGAAGTCTGGTTTGTTGAACACCACCCCGTTTACACTCAAGGCATCAGCAGTAAACCTGAACATATTCTAAATACCAACAATATCCCCATCGTTCAAAGTGACCGAGGCGGACAAATAACCTATCACGGCCCTGGGCAATTGGTTATGTATGTACTGCTCGATATTAAACGCCTTGGAATTGGCGTTCGAGCGTTGGTTGATGCATTAGAACTTTCGACGATCAATGTTTTAAAACAATATGGATTAATTGCCAATGCAAAAAAAGAAGCACCTGGTGTTTATATTAATGAAAAAAAAATAGCATCCTTGGGGCTTCGTGTTCGTAAAGGAAAAAGCTATCACGGGCTAAGTCTTAATATAGACATGGATCTCTCACCTTTTTCAGACATAAACCCTTGTGGGTATGCTGGCTTAGAGGTCACACAATTAACAGATTTTAATGTGCGTTGCCGCCCACTCGACTTGGCCCCGCCTTTAATTGACGAATTAAAAAACCAACTAGGCTACAATACGATAACAGTAACAAACGAACTATTAGAAACCTAAACCATGTCACAAGACACCTATAAAGCGCCATCTCGCCAAACACCTGAAACACACCAACGCAATGCGACGAAGCTGTCTCGCATACCAATAAAAGTAGAGCAAAAAGAAACGCTACTTAGGAAACCTGAATGGATACGTGCGAAAGTACCCAGCGGACAACGTGTTACCGAAATAAAAAAAGCGCTACGCCAACACGGTTTATTTTCAGTTTGTGAAGAAGCCGCTTGCCCAAACTTGGGTGAATGTTTTAACAACGGCACCGCTACATTTATGATCATGGGTGACATTTGCACACGACGCTGCCCTTTTTGTGACGTGTCTCATGGCAAACCAAAACCACTGGATACGAATGAGCCGGAAAAACTCGGGCTAACCATTAAGGACATGAAGTTACGTTACGTTGTTATCACATCAGTTGATCGGGATGACCTTCGAGATGGTGGCGCAGAACACTTCGCTCAATGCATTGAATCTGTTAGAAAGCACAACCCAAACATTCAAATTGAAGTATTAGTCCCTGATTTTAGAGGCCGCATGGATGTCGCCATTCGCATTTTAGAAGCCACACCACCAGACGTGTTTAATCACAACCTTGAAACCATACCTCGCTTATACAAACAGTCTCGCCCTGGTTCAGACTATGCTTGGTCACTTTCATTATTACAAAAATTTAAAGAAGCCCACCCTAATGTACCGACGAAGTCTGGCGTTATGCTCGGCTTAGGGGAAACCATTGAGGAAGTAAAAGTTGTTATGCAGGACCTGCGTGACCACGGCTGTAACATGCTGACCCTTGGGCAGTATTTACAACCGAGCAAAGAACATTTAGCCGTCGAACGTTATGTCACACCCGCTGAATTTGATGAGTTGGCTGTTGTGGGAAAAGAAATGGGGTTTTCACACGTTGCTAGTGGGCCTATGGTTCGTTCGTCTTACCATGCCGACCAACAAGCGTCTGGCGTTATCGATTAGTCTAGATTAACCTTTATTTGGTTTTCAGCGTCAGCTAATCGCTCTGGCGTTCCCACATCAATCCATGTGTTGTCGTGCAACTCAGCTGTTGCTTGCCCCTTTTGAATCGCTTGGCGAATAATGGGGGCTAATGGAAACTTCCCCGCACAACATTCATCAAATAAACTTGGGTGATAAACACCAATACCGCTATACGTGTACTTCTCGGCCCCATCGTTTAACAAAACACCATCAGACAACGCAAAATCACCACTTAAATGGTGCTGTGGGTTTGGAACCAGCACCAAATGTACTTTTTTAGCTACTTGGTTACGTAACGAAGCAAAGGGATAATCCATCCAAACATCCGCATTAACCACCATAAAATGCCCATCACCTAACAAAGGCAGCGCATTATAAATACCACCGCCCGTCTCCAAGGCATCACTACCTTCGTCAGAATAAACAATATCAACACCCCATCGTTGCCCCGACCCTAATGCATCTATTATTTGTTGTCCAAGATAAGCCACATTAATAACAAATTCCGAGAACCCTTGCGCTTTAAGAGCAAGAATATGATGCTCAATTAAAGGTTTGCCCGCCACTCTCAATAAAGGCTTGGGGCACGAATCCGTCAATGACCCCATCCTTTCACCTCGTCCAGCGGCTAGAATCATTACTTTCATTAGGAGGAACGCGCCTGTAACACGTCAGCCATTCTCGCTTCAAGTTCATATTTCACTATAAGTTCTCGTAACGTATTGAGTGCCGGGTGTTTCTTAGATACCTGTTTAATGTAATTAAGTGTCCGAGGAATATCTGCTAAATATCCAGCCTTACCATCTCTCAACAAAAGCCTAGAAAAAATACCAATCGCTTTCATGTGGCGCTGTACACCCATCAAATCAAACCATTGATAGAACTGTTCGGTTGTAAAGCCATCTTTAATGCCCAAATCTGATCTGGCTGATAAAAATGTATCTAACCAGCTATACACTTGTTCGTCAGACCAGGCGATATAGCAGTCTCTATAGAGTGAGACCAAATCGTATGTTAGCGGGCCAATCACGGCATCTTGAAAATCAATAACACCGGGGTTGTTCTGTTCCGTCACCATTAGGTTACGAGAATGATAATCTCTATGCACAAATACTTGAGGTTGTTCTAATGCCGATGTTGTTAACGCCACTTGGGCTTGCCCTAACGCCATTACTTCTTGATCACTTAGATTAATCTTTAACAGCCCTTCAATAAACCATTCTCGAAACAGCGTCATTTCTTGAAAGAGCATCGTTTCGGAATACACGGGTAGGTTTTCTGTATTAGTAGGAATTTCATGTAACAAATGCAACACCCTCGATGCATCAGCATATAAGTCATTGACTGTATCATTAGACAACGCGTCCATATAGCTTATCGCCCCGAAGTCGCTCAATACCATAAAACCTTGCGATAATGAATGATGGTAAATCGTTGGCGCCTGTACCCCAGAAGAACATAACAACGTTGCAATATTGAGGAATGGAACACAATCCTCTTTTGTTGGCGGTGCATCCATCACTACAAATGATTTTCCTTCATACACAACCCGAAAATAGCGCCTAAAACTCGCATCACTAGAGGCAGGTTCACAGCTAAAACCTTGTGAGCCAAATACACTTCCTAGCCATTTTATTAATTCTTTTTGCCGTTCATCAACTTGCATATTAAATACTCGTGTTAATCAATGTCGCTTCACCAAAAATGGCATGCTAACATAGCCACCCCGGATTATATTTTTTCCCTAAGAAGTGGTCACATTTTATGCGATTTTCACCTCTTTAAAAAAATTATTACTAAACAAATAACTGTTAATGGGTTACGTCATTAAGTACTTAAATCTCCTTATTCTTTCACTTGTTCTCGCGTCTACATTTGTATTTGCTGCGGGCAATTCTGAGTGGGACTGTAACCTTGCAGAAGATGGCGAAACCTGGGACTGTTCCACATCAATTGACAAAGTCCAAGCCACTCAAAAAAAACTTACAAAAACACCTAGCGCCACCGTAGCGACCAAACCTGAATCAAAACCAACAACACCCACAAACACACCTGAAACAACGATTAGCGGCATACCCTCTACTATCCCTAGAGTACGTTTGACTCAAGAGATAACGTCTAAACCAGCCGTAGAGAAAACCACTGAAATCGTAAAAGCAAAAACAGCTGGAGATTGGAATTGTAAAGCAACAAACAAAGGCACTTGGGATTGCTCACAAAAAGCTGCTGTATTAACTAGCATACCCGCTAAAAAACCAACCGTTCCTGAAGCCACAATAACCACCATACAAAAGCCTAAGAATTGGGATTGCAAAGCAACAAACAAAGGTACTTGGGATTGCTCACACTTGGCAACATCACCTGTACAGAAATCAACCAATAAAATAACTGAACCCATACTAGCGGCAGAAAAACCAGACGAACCTGCCAATTGGAACTGTGTAGCTAACGACAAAGGTGTTTGGGATTGCGCCCAAAATAACACCGTTGCAAGCTACGTCACACCGGTCCAAACACCTGCCATTATTACTCCTTCACATACCCGCGATGAGAACGATGCCATATTTAATCAAATGGTATCTCACTTGGCCGTCAATCCATGGAACACATGTGAAGCGCCGGTAAAAAGCACTCAAGATAACAGGTCATCTCTTGAACACGCGAGAAACAAGGCAAACGTAGACATTCAAGCCGATTATGCTGAATTAATTAACCAAAATAACGCGTTATTTACTGGTGACGTTGCTATCAAACGGGCAGATCAATTCTTAACCGCTGACCAAGTTGATTATAAAAATAAGTCCGGCGATGTTAAGGCATCTGGAGACATCTTCTATCAAGAAAAAGGCTTTGCTTTATACAGTCATCAAGCACAGCTTCAGCTTCAACAAAACACGGGGCAATTTACAAACAATCAATTCATCATTGAGCCGTCCCATGCTCGTGGAACGAGTAAAACAACGCATATTTTAAACAAAGGCGTGACCAACTTTTCCGAAGTCACGTATTCAACCTGTGAGCCTGGGCAAACAGATTGGCAACTAGAAGCCGAAACAATGGAGCTGAATAACGAAACCGGGCGAGGTGTGGCTCGAAACGTTTGGCTTGAATTCCAAGATATTCCGTTTTTGTATACGCCTTACATTTCATTCCCTATTGACGATAGAAGACAAAGCGGATTTTTAGCGCCTACCATTGGATCATCCGACACGACTGGGTTTGATTTTTCAATCCCCTACTATTGGAATATCGCGCCCAATTATGACGCCACCATTACGCCTCGAATCATGTCTGATCGAGGCATAATGTTAGGCGGTGAATTTAGATATTTAACCAAGAAAACCGAAGGCCAGATTAAAGCTGAAGTGTTAGAGGATAGTGATTTAAACACCACCCGTGGGCAATTCTCTTTTCAAAACAACACTCAATTTAGCAACCGTTTAACGTCGTTAATAGATTTAAACTACCTCTCTGATGATGACTACTTAGATGATTTTGGCGACTCACTTAGTATTGCAAGTAGTCGGTACATTAAAAGCAGCGCACAAATTAATTACCGCGGTGACGATTGGAATGTATTAGCCCTAACAGATAATTATGATTCAATAGATAGGTCCATCTCAAGCACCACTCGACCTCACCGTCGTTTACCTCAGCTTTTATTTACGCTAAACCCGATTGATGCGCTTGGCGCGGGTAAGTTTGATTTAAGAAGTGAGTTTACTTATTTTGATCACAGCTCTAGAACAAAAGCGAAACGTTTTGATATTCGCCCCGGCATTAGCTTCCCATACCGCACCCCAGGAAGTTTTATTACGCCCAGGGTAAGCTTAAGACATACTGAATATCGTTTAGACAATCAAACTGCTGGTGTGAGTGATAACCAAAGCCGAACACTTCCAATTTTATCAGTAGATTCTGGTTTGTTCTTTGAGCGTGACTTGCAACTCGGCAACGGTTTCATCCAAACGCTTGAACCAAGAGCCTTTTTCTTATATGTGCCGCATGAATCACAAAATGATATTCCTTTATTTGACACCTCAGAATATGATTTTAGCTTTAACCAGTTATTTAGAGATAATCGTTTCTCTGGCGCAGATAGGGTTGCAGATGCGAACCAATTAACATTGGCTGTCACCTCACGTTTTCTTGAATCCTCAACCAGCAAAGAACGCTTAAGAGCGAGCATTGGTAGTATTTTCTATTTTGAAGACCTTGATGTAACACTAAACTCTACCAGCACACCAATAACCAAAAGCAGCTCTGATGTCGTTGCAGAATTATCGACACACCTTACGGACCATTGGTCAGCTCGCTCAGCAATACAATACGACCCCCATGCAAGCAAAACCCAAAAGGCAACGTTAGGCTTGCACTATAGAAACGGTAACAACAAACTATTTAATGCTACCTATCGTTCGCGGTTTGAAGCAACAACAGATGACATTGAGCAAACAGATCTTTCTTTTAAGTGGCCACTTAGCAAAACATGGAGTTCTGTAGGCCGATGGAATTATTCTACAGAACACAACCTAACATTAGAAAGCTTCCTTGGTGTAGAGAAAGATACTTGTTGCTGGCGCTTTAGAGTCATTGCAAGGCGCTATGTTAATGATGCGTTTGATGAAAAACCTAAACAAGGGTTCTTTTTCCAACTTGAGCTAAAAGGCCTCAGCAGTTTTGGTGAAAAACTAGACTCATTTCTTGAAGAAGGCATTTTAGGCTACCAAATTACGAATGACTAATGACACTCCCAATTTTAAAAACGTTTTATATTTTATGGTTATGAAAAACACACACGCTACATCACTTATTTTTCTTCTTCTCATGTCCTTGTCTTTTCCATTGGCAGCTTTAGCTAAAGCCCCAATGAATCGCATAGTGGCCATTGTTGATAAAGGTATTATTTTACAAAGCCAGCTGGATGAACAAATAAAACAGATGTACCAACGTATACCTGTAGATCAACGGGCGAGTATTAGCAGAAAAGATATTCAATCACGTGTCCTTGAGCAAATGATTATTACTGAGCTACAACTTCAAATTGCCCGAAGAAGCCAAATCCAAATTCCAGAAGCAGAACTAGATGCCGCCATCGGTCGTGTCGCTAATTCAAACAAGCTTTCGCCTGAACAGTTTAAGAACGTTCTAGAAAAAGATGGTGTTAGCTTAGCCGATTTCAGAAAGTCTATTCGAGACCAGCTCCTTGTTAGGCGAGTACAATCAAGCTTCGTGCACCATGAAGTTAAAATATCCCAACAAGAAGTCGACAGCTTCCTAAAGCTAATGGAACAAAATGATGTTGGTGGGTCATCTGAATATCACCTAGGTCATATATTAATTTCAACACCAGAAAACGCCACCCCAGAACAGGTTAACAAAGCCAAACAAAAAGCAAATGAAGTTGCAAACTCACTTAACGCAGGCCAACGCTTCGCGACCGTATCTATTGCAAAATCTGACGCCAATAACGCACTTGAAGGTGGTGATTTAGGCTGGATGAAACAAGCTCAAATGCCTTCTCTACTCGCTCCCTATGTTAAAGATATGCAAGATGGCGACATTTCACCTGTTATCCAAAGCCCCAGTGGTTTTCATATTATTAAATTATTCGAAACACGTGGTCAGGAAAAAGTCATGGTAACCAAAACCCATGCTCGCCATATTTTGATTAAGATTAATGCGCTTATTAGTGACAACATCGCTAAAGATCGTTTGATAACGTTAAAAACTCGAATTGAAAATGGCGAAGAGTTCACTCCCCTTGCACGAGCCAATTCAGATGATCGCGGCTCAGCGATCAAAGGGGGTGACTTAGGTTGGGTTGAACCTGGCGCACTCGTTCCTGCATTTGAAGCTGCTATGAATAAATTAGACATTAATCAGGTTAGCAAACCCGTTCAAACACAATTTGGCTGGCACCTAATTCAAGTATTAGGCCGTGAGCAAAAAGATAATTCAAAGCTCATGCGCGAAGCCCAAGCCCGCTCACAATTACGTAAAAGAAAAGCGGACGCTGCTATTAATGCTTGGCTTGTCAAATTACGAGATGAAGCGTACGTAGAATATCGCATACAAAACTAACGCCTAACCCTGCATGTTCATTCCAAGAATAGCCATCACGCCAGGCGAACCTGCCGGCATTGGCCCTGATATTTGTCTTCAAATTTGCCTTTTAGAGTGGCCATGTCAGCTCATTTTAATTGCTGATATTCAATTATTAACCAGGCGTTCCAAGCAACTTGATTTAGATATCGAATTCAAGATGTTTAATTCAAGTGCAGTTCCAACAATACACACGCCAGGCGTTGTCCATGTACACCCAGTACAGCTTTCAAATACAGAACTGTGCGGAACATTAGATGCTAACAACTCACGTTATGTTCTGACTACGCTAGAAGTAGCAGCACAGTTTTGCCTTGATGATATTTGCTCAGCTGTCGTAACAGCACCCGTCCAAAAAAACATTATTAATGAAGCAGGCTTTAACTTCACAGGGCATACTGAATTTTTGGCTGACTACTGCCACGCCTACCCTGTCATGATGTTGCTTACAGATAAATTGAAAGTCGCGTTAGCCACCACACACATACCTCTGAGTGACGTTAGTGACACGATCACGCCTGCGTTATTAACCGACGTGATTAATATTATTAATAATGATTTAAAACAAACGTTTTCTATTGAACAACCTCGCATTGCAGTTTGTGGACTTAATCCACATGCCGGTGAAGCTGGACAATTAGGCCATGAAGAATTACAAACAATAATACCTACCTTAAACGGCTTACGTAAAACAGGCATCCGTTTGACAGGGCCTTTACCGGCCGACACCATCTTTACACCAAAGATACTTGAACAGCATGATGTGGTGCTTGGCATGTACCATGACCAAGTATTACCGACCTTAAAATACTCAGGGTTTGGTGATGCCATTAACGTAACGTTAGGGCTGCCCATCATAAGAACATCGGTTGACCATGGCACTGCTCTTGATCTTGCGGGCACTGGAAAAGCCAACCCAAACAGCCTTAAAGCGGCCATTACCTTAGCCATAGACTTAGCTACAAAAAAACAACATGCATAAAGCACGCAAACGGTTCGGACAAAACTTTCTTCATGATTCCAATGTGATTCACCAAATCATTATGGCCATATCACCCTACAAAACTGAACACCTTGTCGAAATTGGCCCTGGCCAAGGTGCATTAACAGAACCCTTATTAGCCTCGTCTTGCCTACTTGATATTGTTGAATTAGACCGTGACTTAGTTACCCAGCTTGAAAAGACCTATTCTGGTAATGACGCTATCAATATACACAGTGCAGATGCACTAACGTTTGACTACCTCTCTCTCGTTGATACAAAGAAATTACGCATCGTAGGCAATTTGCCTTACAACATTTCCACCCCTTTGTTATTCCATTTGCTTGAATACACCGAACACATTCAAGACATGCACTTTATGTTGCAAAAAGAAATTGTGAATCGTCTACAAGCCCAACCTGGCACTAAACAATATGGTCGCCTTAGCATAATGATTCAAATCCATTGCCAAGTGGATGCTTTATTTGATGTTGCACCTGAAAGCTTTGAACCAAGACCCAAAGTCATGTCGAGTATTGTGAGGCTTGTACCTTATTCAAGTCAAAAATATCAAATTGAAGATATACCTTTCTTTGAAAAGCTTATTACTACTGCTTTCTCACAACGGCGAAAAACTATTCGTAACTCTTTAAAAACAATATGTTCAGAAATCGAACTTGAGGCAGCGGACATAAACCCATCCGACAGGGCTGAAAATATTCAGATTTTAAATTACGTTACGCTGAGTAATCAGCTCAGTAAAAAACCTATGTGATTGCTGGGTAAATTGCGTTGATAATTTGATATGAAAGATACAGATAACAAAATGTTATCAAACCACTGAATAGTGCCGGCTTATTTATGGCTTCAGCTAATATCTTGACCATCACCACAACACTCCAGCCAAACAATATTAAAAGAAAAAATCCTTCAATACCTGCAGAATTTTCGGCTTGTCTTGATGCATTATTGATATAAACAAAAGGCGTGCTCAAACTTGTGAAAATAATACCTGTGCCTAGCAGCGCAGCTAGCGTCTGATTAAAGCGATAAGACGCATTAAAGAATGTTAGCACTGCGTAGATGAACCCTATTAATAATATAATCTCTAGCAACGCTTCTACAACAGCAACGCCCAAAGCCGCACCCGAAGATAGAAGTACAACACCAGATATAAAATACAACACCAAAAGTTGAATATTTAAGTTGCTCGAGTCTGGCAAATCTTTCGGGCTAGCCTTAAACAAACAAATACGCATCAAGTTATCAAAGAGTGCTTTATAATCTTTCATCATCTCAATATTATATCGTTTAAAAATAGCCTGTCCCTTCTTATTCGTAGAGTCACACATTAAATGACAATCAAAAAATCTGACCAAATACAATTAAGAATCATTGAGCTTCAACAGGAGCATGAAGACTTACACTACTTTATTGATCATTTAACAGAAAGCGAGCATCCTGATCAATTGCGATCACGTCGATTAAAGAAACGTCGTCTATTTGTAAAAGACCAGATTGAACACCTAAAAAGCACCCTCATTCCAGATATCGACGCCTAATGAACAGCATCAGTAAAGAAGAATATCAACAGCTCATTAAAGGCGCAGATATCATAGAGCAAGATAGCTTTGGACTAAAAGTTCTAGAAACTAAAAATAACGAAATGATTAAGTTATTTCGTCGTAAACGTCTTTTTTCTACAGCGCTTTTAAAACCTTACGCTGTCAGATTCGTTGATAATGCAAAAAAACTGCATTCCCTTGGCATTCCCACCATAAATATTAAACAAATGCTTTGGTGCCCCAGCATTAAACGCCATATCGTTATTTATGAGAAACTTGAAGGTGAATTGCTTCGAGAGGCCCTCATTAAAGATCAAGAAAACCCAACTGAACTCTTTCAACAGTTTGCTAGCTTTATTGCAAAATTACATGAAAAAGGCGTTTATTTTAGATCTGCTCATTTAAAAAACATCCTGTTACTACCTAATGGAACGTTCGGCTTAATAGATATCTCTGACATGCAAATTAAGCGTCAATCACTCAATATCAATTTAAGGCAAAGAAACTTTGAACACATCCTCCGTTACCAAGAAGATAAGGATTTGTTTAGAAAAAGCTTAGATTCATTTCTACTAAGATACAACTCCACTTCTCAATTAATAGAGAAGCAGGCTGAAAAAATCGAACAAACGATAAAACATATCATCAGTTAATCTGCCTGCAGCATTTCTAAAGACAGTTATCCGTCCGAATAGTTTTACTGTTTTCTCTTAAGAACAACTCTCGCTTCAACTTTCCGTATTAATGCCTTAGAGCTTTTGCTTAACCGGTTTTCTTGTTGATAGTACTTAAAAAAGGCCAACTTATCTTTAACACCCCAATACTCAGAATGTCGGTGCAAACTATATAAATCTCTAAAGACCATGGCTTTTTTAAACGGCGTTTTCTTAGCCTTCTCCAAGTCTATTAAACGCAAATCAACCTCACCTGCTGGCAACTGTTTTGCAAAGACATGCTTCAAATATAAACAATCATGCTTGAAACCTTTAGCATGCATATCTCTAATTAAAGCGGACAATTGTTTAAACAACTTTAACTTCTGCTCTTTGGTTGAAACATACGTACCACCTGGGCGATATTCATTCGATGACAGCGGTAAATACCCAGCCAGCTCCTCAGTCATTAGGACAGCACGTTGCGCCTTTTGCGAATGCCTATGTGCAAAAAAAATGGTGTCGAGCGTTGGTATATTATTTTTCTTAAAATTCGAAATATTAGCAAACTCAATCGCAAACGTGGCCAAGCCTCTTATAGGGTGAGATATCGACGGTGTCACGTGGTTTTCTTGCCGTTTCAAAAAAACCCCCACACATCCGCCTGATGGCAGCTTTAGCTCTAAACGAGATACTCCACTCCAACCGCCACGACGTTCATTGGGTTCTTCAAACCACTCTGCCTTTAACGCCCATATTTTTTCATAGGTATCTAAGTCATTAAAGGCAAGAATCTCCAGCCATTGTTCAGATTTATATTGTTTCAATTAATTAGGTACCGACGACGTATGTTAATTTTATTATGCAAAAGTATGTATTCTTGATCTTATAACTGCTTTATTTGTTAATGTTTAGCTTTCAATATATGCGCTTTTCTTGCTACTTCAGCCCATAACTTACTATTAGAACGTAATCCCGTACTGGCATTATTACCGGTGTAATGATGAATAAAATAAAACAAGTCCTGGCGAGTTAAGCCAATATCCATACTTGAGAAATACAGCGCCGCTAAGTCTTTTATTTGCCAACGTTTTGGTGTTTTAGGTCGCATTTGAACGCGGTGCAAATCAATAAGATACAACTTTATATCATCAACACACGTTAACGAGTCGAGCTCACCTTCTTTCAATAAAAAATGGCAAATATATAAGTCTCGGTGGTTAATCCCATTTTCATGAAGCTCGCGAGTTATTTTGGCAACGCGTTTTATCAACGCTCGCTTCAATCTTAAGGAAGGCGGGGTTGAGCTCCAGTCAGCACAGTAATCTTCTAAGCTTATTGCCGGCTCAAGCGATTCAGTAACGACAAATGACTCTAGCTCTGCGACATTAACCCCGCGCTGTCCATAAGCTGCTAAGGTCATCGTATTAATACCTAAACCAGTTAATGCATTAATCGCATCAAATTCGTTAACTGCACTAACAACGGGCTTACGCCCCATTAACAAGTTTTTGAATATTTCTCCCCAGCCCACACCGTTGTGAATTTTGGCAAAATATTCCGCCCCATTAACACTAAATTTAAAGGTTTTTCGCCTTGCGACCTGGCGGTACATATCACCCTCTAACGCCATGATATCTTCAAAACTTGGAGAGCTTCCCCAGCTTTCTTTAAACGTCTCGGTTACTTCAAATGGCATCTTTTCGTCTCGCTGCTACTTGTTCAATGGCAAGAATAGCTTTTTCTGGCATACTGTACAAATCCTCAGTTTCTGCATACGCCAGCGCGTTACTTACCCAGTTTTGTTTATCATTCGTTAGCATAACTAACAGCTCATCATTTAGCTCACCATGTGAAAAAGGTACGCCTAACACCTTCCCTGCCCGAGATTTCTCCACATGTTTTGCATACCCACAAACACCTGTCACCAACATGGGTAGACCCGCCACCATCGCTTCTAAAATAACCGTACCTGTATTTTCCTTTCGAGCAGGGTGTAACAACAGATCTGCAGACAATAAAAAGCTAGGAATATCAGTCCGACCGTCCATAAAATGTACGTGCTCAACAACGCTTTTTACATCAGCCAAGCGTTCATATTTAGGCGCATCACCTTCACCCACCACCAATAAATGCGTTTTTCTTAATATTGAATTTGGCAACGATGCTAAGGCTTCTATCGCGCGATCAACACCTTTCGTTTTAAATGCAGACCCAACCATTAAAACAACATTATCTTGTTCTGATATATTAAGTTGATTGCGAAATTTTTTACGCTGATTTTCTGCATCCACTGGCCTTCGCCGATTTGCATCGATTCCAGGAGGCAGCATGACTAAACGATCGTTTGGTGTTTGATAATGTTGCTTAAATAATGCCATTTGAACATCCGATATCATTAAACAGACCGTAGCACTGCCCTCTCCAAACACTGCCTTTTCAACGTTAGCATTAAATCGATATCTCGGATTTAACCTATGGGAACAGTGCTTGTTTGAAAAACGCTCTGCAAAACATGGGTCTGCCGCGTAATATACATCTACACTGGGGATTTTATTAAAACCTATGACAGCGTCGTATGTTTTGAGACCCAACCTATTATCTAATAATTGATGAAAATCACCTACCCTGCCATGATTAGTCCAGCCCTTAGCTTTTAACACATACACATTAAATTTAGGTGGAACATCTCCGTGCCATTCCATAACATACACATCGACAATATGACCTTTTTCAACAGCTAAGGTTGCAATACGCATAAAATCACGAGCTAAGCCGCTAAACGGAAAGTATTTATAAAGGGCAAAAGCTAGACGCATCACATCAAGTACTAAAAATCATTAATATCTCATTTTACAACTAAACAACCCAACAAAAAGCGAACAATACGTTAAAATAAAATTCTTTTAAGCACCGTGGTTAATCTTTGAACAACACCGTAAAGCCGGACATCTCAGAATCTAGCGACACCAGTCTTACTATCTACCTTAGGCTTCTTCAGTACGTCATACCCTACTGGAAACCTTTCGCTATTAGTCTATTTGGCTTTCTATTATTCGCCATTACTCAACCAGCCTTAGCCGCTTTAATGGAGTATCTAGTAGATTCCTTACAGGCTGAAAAAAGAACGGAAATATATTGGGTCCCATTAGCTACAATCGTCATCATGTCTATTCGTGGACTAGGTTCCTTTTTAGGCAGCTATTACATCGCTAAAGTCGCCAATAATATTGTGCACACATTACGATGTGAAATCTTCAATAAATACACGACTCTACCCAACAAGTATTTTGACGATCAAAACTCTGGGCACTTATTATCCCGTGTTACCTATAATGTTCAACAAGTAACGGCAGCCGCCACAGATGCCATCAAAATTGTTGTTAGAGAAGGCCTTACGGTTATTGGCTTACTTGGTTATCTACTGTACATGAACTGGGCACTTACACTGGTTTTTTTAGCGATCGCACCCATCATTGGACTATTGGTCAGCTATGCAGGAAAACGCTTCAAAGCTATTAGCAAACGCATTCAAACATCAATGGGGGATATCACCCATGTCTCTTCAGAACTCGTCAACAATTACCGCGTTGTACGTAGTTTTGGTGGAGAAACTTACGAAAAAGAACGCTTTAAAAAAGCCAGTCAATCTAATTTTAAACAAGCCATGAAAATGGTACAAACAGCGGCCATAAACACACCAATCTTGCAGATTATTGTTTCATCTGCTCTGGCACTAATGATTTATTTAGCTTTAGTATTTATGGTTGATGCATCTCCTGGGGAATTTATTGCTTATATCACTGCTGCCGGTCTAATGCCTAAGCCCATTAGGCAATTAAGTGAAGTCAATGCCAATATCCAAAAAGGCATTGCAGGCGCTGAAAGTATATTTGAGGTTCTTGATGAACAACAAGAAGTAGATGACGGTCATTTTGAAACAGATCATGTGGAAGGGGCCATCGAGATAAAAAACTTAAACTTTACTTATTCGTCTGAAAACAACCCCACTCTTAAAAACATTAACATAAGCATTAAACCTGGAATGACCGTTGCACTAATAGGAAAATCAGGCAGTGGCAAGACCACTTTATCTAACTTGTTACCACGATTTTACAATCACCAAAATGGACAAATATTAATTGATGGCGTTGATGTTAATGAATACTCCCTTTTAAACCTTCGAAAACATATTTCAGTTGTAACTCAAAACGTAACATTGTTTAACGATACCATTGCAAACAATATTGCATATGGCACATTGCAAGGTTCAACGTTAGACGATATTAAAAAAGCCGCCGCAGATGCGAATGCCGTTGAGTTTATAGAACAATTACCCGATGGATGGGATACCTTAGTCGGAGAAAACGGTTTGAAATTATCAGGCGGGCAACGCCAACGCATTGCAATAGCTCGTGCCTTATTGAAAGACGCCCCTATTTTAATCTTGGATGAAGCCACTTCAGCATTAGATACAGATTCAGAGAAACTAATTCAACAAGCACTTGAAAGGGCCACCTTAAACCGCACCACAATCGTAATCGCTCACCGCTTATCAACAATTAAATTGGCAAATACTATTCTTGTTTTAGAAAAAGGCGAAATTATAGAACAAGGCAATCATGAAGAATTGTTGAAAAAAAATGGCTTATATACAAAGCTATATAATAAATAATAATCCACATGACGAAAAAGGTAAAAATCCTTCAGCTTCTACCTACTGATAGCTTGGGCATAGACGGCCTAAGCAAACACATTATAAGTGCATTCCAAGAAGAGCCCTACGATATAACGACAGCTTACCTTTATACACCCGCTCATCCTGTTATTGCCGAGAATATTATCAGCTTTAACTTCAAGAAGTCTGATACTAAAGGTTTGCGACTGAAAGCATTATGGCAAATTTTCTCATTTTGCCGCAATGAAAAATTTGACGTTATTATCACCCATCGATTTAAACCTCTGCACATGATGCTTATACTCAATAAGCTTTTGAGGGTTCCTGTGTGTTTCTCGGTAATACATGGATTTGATGACTTTAAACGTTCTTATAGGCGTTTTTTTATCAAGTCACTATGGGGTGAAAACTGGGGTTTTATCGGTGTATCAGAACCTGTTTCTAATTACTTAAAGAGCATTTTCATTAATCCAGCAGCCGTTACAACAATAAACAATTGCATTGACATTCAGTCTATAGAGAGTGCTTTTTTCACAGCAACAAATAGTAAAAAAAAGTTAAATTTAAGAGAAAAATCTTTTATCTTTGGCACCATTGGTCGCCTTGTGCCTCTTAAAGGCCATCTCTACTTGATACAAGCTTTCGAAAAAACGCTCATTCATCACCCAGATAGTCAGCTCGTCATTATCGGCGAAGGTAGAGAAAGAAAAAATATTGAGGCATACATCCAAGAAAAAAAATTACATACGTCAGTTATATTAGCAGGCCATATTGATGATGCATATATGCTGTTAAAAGCCTTAGATGTTTTTATTTTACCTTCACTAAAGGAAGGTTTCGGCTTAGTACTTCTTGAAGCTATGGCGGCTAAGCTACCTATCATTGCACATAAAACTGGAGGCATTCCTGCTGTTCTAGCCCCCCTAGGAGCTCTCTATGAACCTGCTAACAACATCGAAGCTTTGTCGGAAGAAATGACCAGTTATATCAATTTACCTCAATCCAAATTAAACGATATAAAACAAGCATTACACACTAGGCTTTGCACAAACTTCTCTCTCTCGAGCTACAAAAACCAATATAGAAATCTCATCGGCCTTAAATTAAAAGAACACATGCAAATCAACGATTAATTTTTTAACGCTCTTTAGATTGAAAAATTGGATCAAACACGCCTGAAACTAACCTCGCACCATATGAAGATAAATGATCATCATCTTTATATAGTAATTTTTTTTCTTTTGCTACTTTACATACTGTTTCGTCACATAAAAACAAATACGGTTCTAAAATCACCGCCTTAGTACTTAACTCACTAAACAGGTTAGTAACACGACGGTTTCTATCCAGATACCTTTCTAACTTAGGTGCTATTAGTTCATTAACATTTCGCTTAGTTTTTTCTGCAATAAAAGCAATCGATTCAACATCATGACCTACCTCAGGAACTTGACTCATTAAAACAACTTTAAGGTCTAATGAAATCAACTTTTCAACTGTTCTTTTTAATGCACGACTCACAACCAACTCATTATCTTTAGAGTCCGGACCTAACCCTTTTATTAAAGTATCATTCAACTTAACTGGTTCTAGAAACTCCACACCATAACCTTGTCCCTCGACATTCGCTGCCCATCGAGCAGCTAGAATAACAACCTTTAAATTAGGGTTCGCCTCAATGTAATTCATTACTTGATTATTAAAAGAAAAACATTCTTCAATCTGTTTGCTTTCCACTCCAAGCAAAGGGGCGCACCCATTAATAGTCGCAATTACACCTGCTTTTTTAAATTTTTCTGCACTTAAATTTACTCCAGGTGCTATAGCTCGAGCATGAGAGTCACCCCAAAGTATAAATCTAGGCACCTCACCTAATACTCCAAGCTCGCACCCTTCACCACCAACTGTATTGTCTTTCGAATAATCATTGCAATCCCCCCACTTCTCCCATTCAACATCGACATAATTAGCATCTCGTACAGCTACACCATCTGTTGCTTTAATAACCATACATAGGAGAAACACGCCGACCATAACACTAATAGAGACTTTAAAAAGTTTTTTGCGCTCTGTAAACCAACCGTTTTTTCGAAATGGCTGTTCAATGTACTTCCATGATAAAAATGAAACTATACCCATCAATACAAGCAGCAAGACAGTTTCATGCAACAACATCGGTCGAATTAAAAGATGCTTAGCGAAAACAATTAACGGCCAATGCCATAGATATAAGGAATATGAGATCACGCCAACAAAAACCATAGTTTTTGAGCTAAGAAGTTTATTAACAATCAAATCACTAGAATCCTCAATCCCACTGTATATTATGAATGCGGCACCCAACGTTGGAAGCAATGCAGATAATCCAGGAAATAAAGTTTCTTTAGTAAACAAGAAAATACTGCTGAGTATCAAGATAAGCCCTACAATAGAACAAACATTGTTGACCACCTTGTTTTTTACTGACGGAAAAACATTCAAGGCAATAAAGCTACCGATAAGCAATTCCCAAACTCTCCCTTCAGTTACAAAAAATGCCCGATGAGAATCATTTTCTACACTAGCGACACTTAAGATAAATGACAGGATAAAAACCACCCCCAGAAGCAACACCAGTTTTTGTTTAGCAAACTTTGCCATCATCAACAAAATTACTGGAAAAATAATATAGTATTGCTCTTCAACAGCCAACGACCACATATGTAGCAGAGGTTCATATTCTGCGCCTGTATCAAAATAACCTGTTTTTCTTGCGAACAAATAATTTGAAAAGAAAATTACTGTGTAGCGCACAGATTTTGCAACTTTCTCAAGGTCTTCTGGAGCATAAAATACTAAGCCGAAAACCAAACTAAATAGAATAACTGCAAATAACGCCGGAAAGATACGTCTTATCCTTCTTTCATAAAAGCGTGCTATTGAAAAGTTATTTTCTTGAACTTCTCTGTATATTATGGAGGTTATCAAGAAGCCTGAAATAACAAAAAAAACATCCACTCCAACATATCCACCAGAAAAAAGATCTATGCCTGAATGAAAAAAAACAACACTTAGAACTGCTATAGCCCTTAGCCCATCAATATCGTTTCGATATGCTAACTTCATACTTTATTTATTATTTTTTTATTATTTTGTTTTATTTCCCAATATACCAACACTACCGGCAACCAAAACAGCAACCATAATTCGTTTGGATTTGTTAATAAGTCTTTTCCATCAAAGATTAAACCTATCAAACTAGTCACAAGTCCAAAAACCATAACTGACTGACTCTTAAAACCTTTTATTACCAGCCAATAAAGCAGTGTTAATAAACTTATCAATCCTAACAAACCGAAGTTTAGTAAATGCATTAAGTAAATATTGTGAGGGTGTTGGAAAATTTTTCCACTCTCAATGACTACCCCACCACTTTCAGAAAAGCCACAACCAAAAAAAACCCCACATTCGACTACTTTATCAAGACTACTTAGCCAAATATCTATACGGTATGAACCACCCCGGTCCAACAAGTTTCCATAGAAGTACAAACCAAACAAATACGTGATCATAATTATAAATAGCCCGAGAACAGCCCACCACCTAAACTTAGCATGTGACATCACAAGCATCACTATTACTCCGCTACACAATGCCACAATCCCCGCTCTTGAATTGTAGAAATACAAAAAAAACAAAAGCAAAAGCAATAGAACAATTGTTTTAATATATTGTTTTTCAATGACATATACATTCATCATTGCAACACCAAAACAAACTAAAAGCAATGATACAAAAATTGGCGAATCTAACCTTAACGGTGGAAACAACCTTGTCACAAGCAAGTGCTCATTCCAACCATATTGATAAAACATAGCCACGAAGGTATAGATAATGGATAAACATAAAACATAAAATATGAACTGTTTTACAGACACAACTTTAGTACTTAAGCTGTAATAAGCCGCTATAGCAAAAACCAACACATAGCATGCATGACGTATTTCTTTACCTAATTTAGACGTGTCACTAATCTCTTCTCCTAACATCGATAAAAATACCCAAAAAGACAACAAGGATGTAAATATCAAAATTGCTGACTTAAACTTACTATCATTAATTAGAATAGGCATTGAAAATAATACTGGTAAAGCAACGAATAAATAAAAACCTATATTCGCCAGTTTAGAAGTAGGCATCGCAAACATCATGAAGACAAAGATTATCAAACCATAAGGTATTGCAGATAGAACAATAGCTTGAATCTTGCTCGTTTCCCTCATCACGCTTTATTAACCTTTGTAAGGCAATCAAATAAATAAGGATTATATTTCCATTTTTCGGGCCAACTAATTTGAAACCGATTAATGTCTTTATTAAATTGTCGATTAAAGCCCTTAGGTGACTGTTTCGATTTCATGCCATCTAAATCTATAAATAAAGCTCCGCTGGGCGGGCATAAAATATTCTGTGCCTTCAAATCACCATGGCTAATTTTGCTTTGTTTCAAAAGCATAAATAAATCACATATTTTTTCTGCCCATTCCATTTTATCTTGCTCACTATAACTTTCTCCCTCATATATATCCCAAGCCTGTGGCGCATCAATATACTCAGACAATAAAAATGACCGCCTTCTCAAGGCGCCAACGCGTTCCTCAATTAATGCATAGGATTTTGCAGTAGGAATACCTAACATTTCTAACAGCAAACCATTTCTCCAAGACACAGCTGCTCGAGACCATTTAAAGCCCCTTATTATCGAATGGATTGGTTTCTTTATGTTGTACCGCTTTAACACATAGTACTGACCGTTAATTTCAACACGTGCCACCGTTGCTGTATTTCCATCTTTAAGTAAATGACCGTTTTCAATAAGCGCGTCTGGTTCTTGTAATGCTTTTTCCATTTCAGGCGTATAAGTATTACGTTTCGCCACTACGAACTTCGATCTTGTTTGTGCGCAGATAAATGCCGAACATTCTCTAAATACTTTTTTATCGATGAACTTTTTTTGTCGCCAGCGGCGCTGTTCTAAAACTAATGTCTGCCAATATTCTTTATTAATACAACCATTCAAACTCGAACCATTAATTATTTTTTCTAAAATCTGATAAGCAGCCGTATCCAAACCAACAGGTAATTGTGCATACAACAGAGCTAAGTTCTTTATCGACTGCATATCATCCAAACAAACACCTGTTGAGCTAATATCACCGGCATCAATAATATATACGTCGTTATTCTGAACCAAAAAATTATCTAGATGGGGGTCCTTTATTAAAAAGCCTGACTGGTGACAAGTTAGCATTAACGCTGTCACACTCGACATTACTGACTCAAAAACCTGTTCGTTAGGTGAATCATTTAACCAGTCCAATAGCGATGTCGACTCAGGTATAAACTCAATGATTAATACAGCGAAATCATCTTGCTGATGAACATGTAGTAAATTTGGTGTCTTGATATTTGCATCATTTAATGCATTTAAAACAAATTCTTCTTGGGCAACATGTTTTAAAAATTGACTCCCATAAAAAAACTTAGCGATAACTGTTTGGCCTTCCCATGTTGCACGACATGTTAAACGTTTTCCGGGTAAGTGCCTTAAACTTTCATCTAATGATAAAACATCAACATTCAGTTTAATGTGAAAGTTTTTATCAGCGTTTTTAGCCCATGACTCTAATTGTTCAGGCGTCATTTCATTAATACCTCTAACTGGCCCCACACAGCTTTAGGGGCTAGCTCTTGATAGCATGCAGGTTGAACGTCTGTAGGTATGGAATAATCGCACTCTTTCCTTAAACATGGCGAGCATTTAAAAGCCGCTTGTAAAGCCGTGTTTTTTTCGCCCATTGTCCCCGTTAATATGGCGCTTGTAGATCCATAAAGTGTTACTACAGCTGTTCCGCAAGCAGCTGCCAAATGAGACAACCCACTATCTACACCTACAACACCTCTCGCATGCATTAATATGCCAGCTAGTTGTTTAATTGATGAACGTGGCAGTACATGTACATCTTTTGACAACCTAGATAATTCTTCAGCACGTTTTTGTTCCGCAATAGTGCCCCATGGAAGATAAATACTAAAACCTTTGTTTGTTGCTTTTAACACCAACTCTTTCCAATACTCAATCGGCCAATGCTTACTTGCCCATGTGGTTCCATGTAAAAAAACAACATAAGGTTGTGTCAACAAAGCCGGCTCAATAAAGTCATTTTTTCTAAGCCCGTAAGACAATGCATCAGAGTTAAATTCATAACCAATACTTCTTGCAAACAACTGTCTTACTCTCTCTATCGCATGCAGCCCTTTGGGCACATCAACTTTGTAGTCATACGCCATGGACGCCAATGGTTCCCTAGCGCTGGTTTTAGATAAACCATACTTCTCACCTCGTGCAAAATGAGTAAAAAAAGCGCTTTTTATCAAGCCTTGCGCATCTATCACCACATCATACTTTCCTTTTTTAATATCTTTAATGCTCGAACGAATATCAGATAAATACTTAAACGGCGCTTTCCGCCACTTTCTCACCGCAACCGGTATCACTCTATCAACACTGGGGTGCATTTCTGGAATATCTTTAAATGACTCTTCCACCACCCAATCAAATGAAATGGTAGGGTTCGCCATAACGGCATCAGTCACTGCTGGTAGCGCATGCACAACATCACCCATTGATGACGTTTTTATTAATAAAACTTTCATACGCTTAAGTTCAAAAAATCAAACCTATATTAAACACAACAAGAACCAAGATTCATTTCGGGTTCAGCCAACTTCAATATAATTATTATACGCAAACTTAAACTTGTTAAATGGTGTATAATCCCAAGATAACTGAATATCGGCAAGGAGCCTCGAAGTTTCAGAAATTTCGGCTACACTTAAAGGAAATATAAGAAAAATTTAATTATGTACGAACAATTTTACAACCTACGTGAAGAACCATTCCGCTTAAGCCCTGATTCAAGGCTGTGTTACGATCATTCCACCTATAAAAAAGCCAGATCATACATGGAGTATGCACTTCACCGTGGTGAAGGCTTTATCATGATAACCGGGCAACCGGGCACAGGCAAAACAACCCTTATTAATGAGATCACAACGGAAATGCTTGATAGCAACGTTGTCGCCTCTACCATCGAGTGTTCGCAATTAGAAGCTGATGACCTACTGCGCTCTACCGTATATCGATTTGGATTGGCTGGTGAAACTGACCATAAATCTCAATTGCTGAACAATCTAGAAAACTATTTGGTTAGGCTTAAGCGTGAAGATAAACGAGCCGTGCTAATTGTTGATGAAGCTCAAGCTCTTTCAAAAGGTGCCATAGAAGAACTACGTCTCCTCACCAATTTGCAACACGCCAATACTCCACTACTACAAATTTTTCTTATTGGGCAAGAAGAACTCTTAACGCTAGTTCACTCACCTCAATTACAACAACTTCATCAAAGAATTATTGCAACGTGCTCCCTAGATTCTTTAAACGAACAACAAACTGAGGAATATATTAAATATCGGCTTGATCGAGTAGGCTGGGACAATGATCCTAAACTTGACCCTGCTATTTTCCCTTATATCCAAAAGTTTAGTTCTGGCGTACCACGCTGGATTAATTTGATTTGTAGCCGTATGTTTTTACAAGGCATGATTGAAGAACATCACAAGATTGGCCTTCCAGAATTTACAACCGTTATCGAAGGTTTGGCAAAGGAACAACTACTACCACCTCAAGTGCAAAATAAGATGGGCGTTCTTTTAAGTGAGGTGAATGAACTTAAACATGTGTCGAAACCTAAAAAAAAAACAGCCCTAGATAAAAAAGTACGCCTATCGAAAAAGAAAGGTGATGCAAACAAACGAAAAAGACAAGAAAAAGTAGCCAAAGAATTGTTTACAAAAATCAATCCGAAAATTGCCTCGCAGTCTGATAAATTAAAGCTAAAAAATCTTATTAAATTTTTAAACCAAGAAGAAATTGCTGATTCCAATATAGAGCTGCCTGAAGACTTATCCAAACTTGGTGAACGTGGCATTTTAGCTTGGATGCAATACAGTCAAGAAGACATATCCAAAGAAGCTCAAGACATCATTACTATTCTATTAACCATGGTTAATGAAAACCCACAAGAAACGCGGCATTAACCTACTTTAATTTAAGCCGCCTCTTCTTTGTGTAGTGCTTTTCTTATTAAATGTGGCACTAACAACGTCAGCGGCATTCTTAAATAATGGGAACGCACAAATAGAATAAGCATAGCTGTTGAAGAAAACACATCTGTACAAGATTCATGGTTCGGTAATAAGCCTCGTTTAAACAACCAATCCATAACACTAAGCTTAATTCTTCCACAACCTGCCCGTTTTTGAAATCTGTTCAATACGTCCTTCGGCACATCAAGTTCCAAAAAATATTGCGCGTAACGCAATGCGTAAAACATGGGCTCAATCAAACCAAGCTCAACTGCCCTTTGCTCTAAATCAACCCAAAAATTCTCGGCACTAAAAAACTCATTTACCATACAAGCAATATCAGACAAGTCTCTTATCCCGTTCTCGAAGTCACCATCACTGAACAAATGAACAGCACTATGTAGCAGCATATCGGTTCTAGAAAGAACAAACACATTGCTCAAACCTTCTACAGGCACACAGTGTTCCCACAGCATATCGATTTTCAGCTCATACACCGATGTAGGTGGAACAATCGTGTGATGCACATCAAGTGAAGAATGGCGCTTCATGTGCCTTAAGGGCGGCAACTCGTGCATCCATTCACGATAATACTTTTGATCATAAGCGTTAAGCTTCGTTGTCATCCATCCGTTTTGGATAAAAAGCTTTTCTGCTAAATTCAGCGTCGACTTTTCAACTAAAATATCAACATCCGAATACACTCTCGATTGTCCAAAATCAAAACCCGCAACCAAATACGCGGCTCCTTTTAACAATACAAAAGGAATATCTTCCTCAGACAATACTCGCTGAATCTCGGCCACCTCTAACCTTACCGCTCGAGCATTAGCGTCAGCAACCGTCTTAGCGTTTATAAAATGTTGTTGTGCTTTTTCTGGCACTTTTTCAAAAGGCTGACAAGCCACTCTGCTTAGCAAATTAGCTCTTCGTGCTTGCCGTATCAACAATGACCATTGCTGATTACTCCACTGAACAACATTATCAGCACTTGCTAGTGCTTGTGTTAACAAGGGGCGCTTAATAGCCATTAACTCGATACCATTTCATCAAACAAGGCAACAGCTTCGTCTAAGGACTGATATTCAAATTCATAAAAATCACAACGGTCAGCGAGCTCCCCTAATGTTTCAAAGCCTTGTTCACCCAGCACATTATAATTAAAACTGTTTTCAGCAGTTTTCATAAAACCAACACCTTTCGTTATTTCCGTTAGCTGTGTGTCAGCCCCTTTTTTATATTTGGGGAAAATAACGGCCGATGGAAACACTAAGTCATTTGTGGCATGTACACTACTCTCTGGTACACGAACATGTGCAACCGAGCCTTTAGCCGTATCGTGCACAGGCTCACCTATAATAAATTCAGGAACGTAATCTTTAATAATATTAATGGATTCATTTTTTAGACTAATAGGTCTTGGAATAGGCTGAAGCAAGCCTGTTGATCGATTAACCAATGCCATTTCATCGGACAACAAGCGCCAACCACGCCCTGTTAAAGCAGCACATAACGTACTTTTACCACTACCTGGTGTACCAGGGAATATTAATGCCTTACCATTCTTTTCAAGTACAGCAGAGTGGATAACCAAATACTGATGTGAATGATGCGCAATAACCCAGTTAAAGCTCCACTCAAACATGGCAAATGCTTGATCTTGGGGTAGCGGTTTAAAGGGATAATGACCATCAAATGAAAAGTTAACCTGGGGTTTATACCAACGCCTTAGCCAATTACAATCCAAGGTAATAGTAAAATCGACAAACTCACTTTCATTTGCTAATTCGTTAAAAGCATAAAATATATAAAGGTTTTCTGCAACATTGGGTAATGCCGATCTTAAACGTACTGCAGAAAAACCAATGTTAAAAATGATGCCTACGCTAGACAACCTTTTTTTAACATCAAGAAGAGATAAATCAGATAATTTCAAATGTTTATTAAGCTACTTTTTTAACAAGCCCTGCATGTACTAAATGCTCTAGTAGCTTATTTAAACTGTCGGTGTCCAACTCATTAGCCACCGAAATAGATTCTTCTATTTGACTATAGCTAATGGGTTTATCGGGTATGGTTTGTAAAATAGTAGCTGCTTTTTTCTCTAACAATAAGGTCTCAGCAGTTTCAATTTTATAAATAACACACTCTGGGCCTAAGTACCTATAGCGCAACGCCACTTTCAAAATAAAGCTCATATCACCACAAAATAGCTTTATTTTAGTTTAAAAAATCTATCACGTCCAAGTTCCGTCTAAGAAGCTTTTTAAAGATACACTATTATCACCCGGTGGCACAGGAATTGTGCCATTACACAAGCCAATAACTTGTGCTTTCGTAAGCACGTAATCAATACCTGGCAAGCTAGCATTTAAATAGGCCGTTATGCAATGCCGAGTATCGCTCCCACCACCTGCAGTTTGACAAATTATTTCCCTTAGTGGCGTGTCCCCAGCAAACCCATCTGCATTTATGCCAGCTGGCATATCGGATATAGTTGAACCACCAGAATAACAATCCGGCTTGTTGTCGTTTGGTGGATGGCAACCTGTTCCTGCTGGATCGTATACACCATAATCAAAACCTGCTGAATTCCAAGCCCAGATAGTATCCATATTATTCACTTTACCAACTGGGTTACACCAACCACCTGGGCTCCAACCCAAATCACAGTCACCTCTATTTGGGTCAGATAAATTACCCGACATCATATTCGACATACACTGCATACCACCACCCCAACCGAAAGCAGGTTGACTAGCAAGCGTCATTAAAATAGGCGTAGCTGCACCCGTCTTGGTAAAACGACGGCGACTTTTATCCACCTGTTGGTGTGGTGTGTTTTGTTTTTCCATTGTTTTTTGATCTAGTTCCGACACGATAACCTCATCGATTTGAATTTAATACAATTAATAAAGCAAAAATCACACCATGTTTTATATCTTATTGATTAAACTGTAATAATTAAATAACCTTATGACCAAAAACACCGACTAATTAGAAATGTGTAAATTTTTTTGACACTAAAAACGTTTATATAAAGATCCATACATTATAACCGCCAAATTTCCACTCCTTCGTCTGCAAACTGTTTTTTATTAAGGGCTGATTTAACGTCCATCAATATACCCTCTTCCGACATGATGCTTTTAAAATCAGCAACGTCTAATAGTTTGTATTGTTTATGCCCTACAGCAAGCACCACTGCATCTGCTTTTTCTAGCGCATCCCACTCCACCAAGTTCACACCGTATTCGTGCAATGCCTCCGCTTTTTCCGCCATTGGGTCATGTACACTGACATCACAACAATACGTTTTTAGCTCTTCAATAATATCTGAAACACGTGAATTTCTTAAATCAGGGCAATCTTCTTTAAAGGTTAAGCCTAAGACGGTCACTTTAGCACCGTTAATGGCTTTGCCATTTCTGATAAGCTTTTTAATGGTTTGCTCGGCTATGTATGCACCCATGCCATCATTGATCTTACGACCTGCCAATATGACTTGTGGATGGTAACCCACAGACTCTGCTTTGTAAGTTAGATAATAGGGATCCACACCAATACAATGCCCACCCACTAAGCCTGGAAAGAATTTTAAGAAATTCCATTTGGTTCCAGCCGCTTCTAACACTTCTTGTGTATCGATGCCTAATTTATGAAAAATGAGTGCTAGCTCATTCATTAATGCAATATTTAAGTCACGCTGGGTGTTTTCAATCACTTTAGCCGCTTCTGCCACAGCAATACCTGAAGCTCGGTGAACGCCAACGGTTATAATTCTTTCGTATAATCCTACTACTTTTTCTAATGTTTCTGCTGTATCCCCCGACACAATCTTCGTAATATTTTCTAGCCTGTGGGTTTTATCCCCTGGGTTGATACGCTCGGGCGAATAACCAATATAAAAACCATTTTCGCCAGCACTAGAACCCTCTCTACCAGACCATTCCATACCCGATTCTTTTTCCAATACCGGCACACAATCATCTTCTGTACAACCTGGGTAGACAGTTGATTCGAATACAACGACCGTATTAGGTGATATATGTTGCCCAACCGTTTTGCTCGCACCTAATAAGGGCGTTAAATCTGGTCTGCGCGCATGGTCAATTGGCGTAGGCACTGCCACAATCACCATCTCAACTTCAGATAAGCGTTTTGGATCATTGGTAAATTCAAGGTGCGTAGATGCAAGCAATGTCTCTTTATCTACTTCGTTATTGACATCAATTCCCTGACGATAGCTCGCTAATTTGTTTTCATCTAAATCAAAACCAATCGTTTTTAACTTCTTACCCAGCGCTACTGCTAGCGGCAAACCGACGTAACCTAGGCCAACGACTGCAACACTGTTAACTGTTGAATTATCCATGTGTTTTTAAGACTCCATTTGAATATTTAATTTGATGTAAGTGACTTGTAGAACCATTTTGTAGTTTCCTGCAAGCCTTGTGACATAGTGTGTGTTGGCTCGTAACCCAACAAGTTAGTTATTTTAGAAATATCAGCTTGAGAATGACGTACATCGCCTTTTCTGAAATCCACATATTCTGCTTCCAGTCGGTTAATTTCTTGATTCATTTCACCTAATTGCTTACGAATCATGGCGAATAGCTCATTGAGCGACGTTCGTTCACCAACAGCAACGTTGTATACCTGATTGACAGCTTCAACATTGTTTGTCGTAGCTGCCAATATATTGGCTTGCACGGTGTTATCTATAAAGCAAAAATCGCGTGATGTTTCACCATCACCGTTAATTTTACAACCTGTGCCAGACATTAGTTGCCCAATCCATAATGGAATGACCGCCGCGTATGCGCCTTTAGGGTCTTGTCTTTTGCCGAACACATTAAAATACCTAAGCCCAATAGATTGAGTGCCATACGCATCGCCAAACACGTTGGCATATAGTTCATTGACATACTTGGTAACTGCATAGGGTGAAAGCGGCTTGCCGATATGATCTTCTAACTTTGGTAATGCTGGATGATCCCCGTACGTTGATGATGATGCCGCGTATACAAAACGCTTTACACCCGCATCTCTAGATGCCACTAACATATTCAAATAGCCATTTAGATTAGATTGGTGGGTTGTTATTGGATCTGCTAATGATCTGGGCACACTCCCTAAAGCGGCCTGATGCAAAACATAATCCACATCCTTTAGCACTTTTTGACAATCAGATAATTCGCGAATATCGCCTTCAATAAACGTGAAATTTTGCCAGAAATCTTCACCAACAAGTTCTTTGACTTGATCTAAGTTAGATTGAAATCCTGTAGAGAAATTATCTAAACCAACAACACGCTGATTAAGCTTCAATAACGTTTCTAACAAATTTGAACCGATAAACCCTGCCACACCCGTGATTAACCACGTCTTCGGTGAAAGCTTTAATTGCTCACATGTTATTGTATAAATAGACATTAAATTATTTTTGAAAGTAATACATTAAAAGTAGACGTTGATTAACGTTTCGTCAAACACTTGAGCGATAATTTTAACCTATACTATTTATAACTCACCAAAAAGATAACACTCATCGCAATATCACCATGAATATTATTTTAACGACCAGTTTAACAAGCCATGCGATAACACTTATCGGCTTTCTAGCGTTGCTTTTGATGTTAGCTTTATCTTGGAAAGCGCGAATTTATCGGACCTTATTAATTACAGCCTGTTTCGCCTCTTTGATATGGGCTGGGAAAATTATCACTTCAATTTTATTGCAAGACACGAACCTCGCCTTAAATAGTTTTTTTGAACTATTCAAAAGCGCGTCATGGTTATACTTTTTGTACGTCGTACTGCAAAGCCATGATGAAACAACTGGTGATGGCACTGATAAGCCCAAGGTAACTAACAACGAAAAGTTGTTTTTTATCGCCATTTTTGTTGCTATTTTTGCATTTTTAAAAACTGAAAATAGCCAACTAACAACGCTTAACGAAGAACAATTCAATTCAATAGCATTATCCATTTGGATAATCTTATCTATCTGCGGCTTAGTCCTCATAGAACAGGTTTATAGACACGCGCGCCCTGAAGGTAGATGGGCCATAAAGCACTTGTGTCTAGGCTTGGGCGGATGTTTTGTATACGATATTTTTTATTTTTCTGACGCCTTATTATTCAACGCCATCAACCCAAATTTATGGGCCGCACGTGGCGCTGTTAATGCTATAGCCATCCCATTAATCGCCATATCAATTAAAAGAAACCCTAAGTGGAATACGGGGATTCATGTATCAAAACAAATGTTGTTTCATTCTGTCACCATTGTCGGGGCGGGAGTTTATTTATTGGCCATGTCGGGCGTTGGCTACGCCCTTAAATATTTCGGTGGAGACTGGGGAACGACCTTACAAGTCGTATTTTTATTTGGTGCCATCAGTTTATTAGTTCTTGTTTTATTTTCCGGAAAAATACGCGCACAAATCCAAGTCTTTCTTGGCAAGCATTTTTACAACCTAAAGTATGATTATCGTGAAGAATGGTTGTCCTTCACCAAAACACTCTCTGACGAACGCTACCCTCTACCCGACAACTGCACGAATGCCATTTCTACCATGCTTAACTCCCCTGGCGGGCTTATGTGGGTAAAGCGCGACCAAAACCACTTTGATATTATTTCCCACTGGAACATGCCCGCCCCGGACTCTGTCCCTTCGGAACAATTTCAAGGCGTTAGTGAATATTTCGAAAATCACCATTGGATTATTGATTTAGATGAGTACAAAAACAATCCAGCTGCTTACGAAGAAATAGACATTCCTAACTATTTTTTAACTATCCCAGATGGGTGGCTACTGATTCCTATTGAGTTTAACAATGAGCTTATAGCTGTCATGTTAATAGCACATTCCCACGGACAGCCCAGTTTAAACTGGGAGGATAGAGATTTAATTAAAATGGCTGCTTTTCAAGTTGCCGTTAACCTTTCACAGTACGAAACAAACCGAGCATTGACTCAAGCAAGGCAATTCGAAGCATTTAATCGTTTATCGGTCTACATTGTGCATGATTTAAAAAACATCTTAGGTCAACTGTCCCTTCTCATTTCCAATGCAGAAAAACATAAACATAAGCCTGCATTTGTTGATGATGTCATCAGCACCGTCGAGAACTCCGTTGAACGAATGACCGCTTTAATGAAACAACTTCGGACCGGTGTAAATGATGAATCTGTAGAAACCTTTCAACTTAACCCCATTCTGCAAGGCGTTGTATCAAGCCATTCAAAGCTAAAGCCCACGCCAACGTTATCTGGCGAAGGTGATCTAAAAATATCAGCAAACTCTATAAAATTTTCTACTGTCATAGGTCACTTTGTACAAAATGCGCAAGAGGCAACAAATGACGACGGTTTTGTTGAGATCCAAACAGTAAAGTTGGAAAACTCAGCTAGAATTACCATTAAAGATAATGGAATTGGGATGGATACCAACTTTATAGAAAACAAACTATTTAACGCCTTTGATTCCACCAAGGGATTAACTGGCATGGGCATTGGTATGTTTGAGAGCAGGGAATATATCCGAAAGATTGGAGGCAACATACAAGTCTCCAGCGCCTTAGGAAAAGGCACCACGTTCACATTCACCATGCCACTATCAGATAACGAATAACACTATGACAGATAAACGCTTATTAATAGTTGAAGATGACCCCGGTCTACAGAGCCAGTTACGCTGGTGCTTTGATGACTTTGAAGTGGAAATAGCTGGTGACCGAAAACAGGCCATGGAGCTCTTTAGGCGCCATCATCCACAAGTTGTCACGCTTGACCTTGGCCTACCACCAGATCCTGGTGGTGCAACCGAAGGTATTGCGACGCTTGAAGAAATATTATCTCTAGCCCCCGAGACAAAAGTCATCGTTGCCACCGGTAATGATGACCGAAGCAATGCAGTGAAAGCCATTGCACTAGGCGCATTTGATTTTTACCAGAAACCTGTTGAATCAGACATCCTTACCTTAACCGTAGAACGAGCTTATCGTGTTTATGAACTAGAACAAGAAAATATAAAGCTACAACAATTTAGCGCATCACCACTGAATGGCATCATTGCCAACAGTCCAGAAATGGCCAAAGTTTGTCGCACGGTTGAAAAAATAGCACCGTCCGATGTCAGCACACTCTTGCTTGGTGCAAGTGGAACAGGCAAAGAAGTATTTGCACGGGCGCTACACGACCTTAGCCCTCGCGCAGAAAATAAAATGGTGGCTATAAACTGTGCCGCTATTCCCGCAAACTTACTAGAAAGCGAATTATTTGGTTACGAAAAAGGTGCTTTTACAGGGGCTAATAAACAAACGATTGGTAAAATTGAACACGCTAACGGTGGCACCTTATTCTTAGATGAAATTGGTGATTTGCCATTTGAACTGCAGGCCAAACTACTTCGTTTTCTTCAAGAACGCGTCATAGAGCGCATTGGCGGGCGAGAAGAAATCTCCATAGATGTACGTGTTATTTGCGCTACTCATCAAAATATTCAAGAACACATTCAGCAAAACAAGTTTCGTGAAGATTTATATTACCGAATCAGTGAAGTAACGATAAAAATTCCACCCTTAAATGAACGTGAAAGTGACCCGCTACTACTCGCCCATGCATTTTTAGATAAATTCAACGAAGAATTTAAGAAAAACCTAAAAGGCTTTACCCAAGGTGCCATTGATGCAATAAACAGCCACTCATGGCCTGGTAACGTGCGAGAACTGGAAAGCAAAGTAAAGCGCGCTGTTATATTAGCCGATGGCAAAAAAATCGTTCCTGAAGATCTTGAACTGGAAGACATCGAAACCAGCAATCTTCCTCTAAATTTAAAACAAGTTAAAGACGAGGCTGAAAGTAATGCTGTTCGTCGCGCTTTGCAACACCACCAATGGAACATTTCTAACACAGCTAAGGGGCTAGGAGTCACTCGTCCAACACTTTATAGCATTATGGAAAAACACGGCATTAGCGAAAACTAATGGCGACATGTAAGCATTAATATGGCTATTCAACCTTCAAATATTATCCCCATTGATTCAAAACAAAACCAATTTGTTTTTGAACAAATTCATTTGGATATAGCGCGCAATGCAACGGATGACTTTAATTTATTCCATGATAAAAAAAAATGGCAAACCGTCCGCAACAACCCATTTAATGGCCCTATATTACTGGGGTTTCAGCTAGAAGCCTTTATTATAGATAAAATAACAGAATTACGTTCTCACGAGAACCTAACACCAAAAAACACACGTCTATACGACAACTATCAGTTTGTTTTTGCTGGCGCCATTCAATCCGGTGATAAATTCGAACTAAATATTAATAAAACTCGCAAGAATGAAACTAAAAACTCGCTTAGTAATCGGGTTTATATAAAAAATAACGAACGACTTGTTCTCACAGGGCAAAAAAAAGACACTGATAAACCACTATATCTAGGAGATACTGAATTTTCAACACATGAAGAGCTATCCTCTATAGCTGATAAGAGTCTTGTGTTTGGTAATCAGTATTTTATGAAAAAGAAATTCATGACAACCAGTAATGCAAAGAATTTTCTTACCGGGTGTTTAATAGAACAATCAGACTATATAGATGAAGTTGAAAACAAGGTTAATTTTCCAAGCATATTCCCTTGTAGCTTTATCTCATCTGCTTTATTAGAAAAAGCACGATTAGAAGGCATTAATTTCAGCGAAAACCCGTCAGTCTACACCCAACATAAAATAAGCATCAATAACAAAGAAATCAATCGACTAAAAAGCAATAGCCCTCTTTATATTCTAATTGAAAATAAACCTTTTAAGGAAAACACTCAACTAAACTGCTTTGGCTTAACCCACTCGAATAATATAGTATTTCGGTCAATTATTTCGTTGGCAGAAATCAGCCCTTAACCAGACACTCTAATAAGGTTATCTTGATTAGATAACTCTGCTCTTTTTACACTGGCGTCTGGCTCTTTTAAGAATCGAACAAATTTCTTTCCGTATTCAATTCTTCCTTCCATTCTTTCTATCTCAAGCACTGCTAACACTTCGCTTTCTCTAATTTGAGAATGTGTTGCAATAATATCTACGCCTACCTTTGCGATACGTACACCTGGGGTTTTCCTATCAGGTTGCGCACTTTCCCAAAGCAATCTAAGTGCATACTTCACACGACTTGTTTGAGGTGCAAACGAATGAACCATTAAAAACTCATCTGTTTCACGCACACGCTTTGCAAAGTATTGCAGTAGCTCTAACAGCTGAGCCGGATCCTTCTTGGTCTCTTCTAATAACTTCGCCTTTTCAATAACAATTAACTCTGTACTGGTTAGTGCGGTAGCGGTTGCCGAGCGTTCACCACCTTCCAGCAAAGCCAACTCACCAAACAATTCGCCTTGAGAAAGATTAGCTAGAACCAATTCATGATCCTGAGTATCATGTTTTGAAATCGACATCCAACCGTTATCAATCGCATACGCATCATCGGCAACATCATGTTCCTTAAAAAGGATTTCTGATGGCTCAAGAAGAATGCGCTCAGATATTTTCCCCAAGTTTTTAACCCAAAATGGTGTTAATTTATTAGACAGGTCTCCAAATGCCCACGTGTGAACTGTCGAATACAAAGCTGCCATTGGAACAATATGGGCTTGAATTTCTTCAATCCACTTTTCTTCACCAACTGCTTCAAACCCAATTCGTCCGTACATAGATAAGGTCTCTTTTCTAATAGACAACAGCACATGGGAAGACCCCCAATCTGCACCAATACCAATCGCTGTTTTTAACAACGCATAAATGACTTTTCTTTTATTACGCCATTTAGCTTTAATAGCCAGCATGCCAGCGCAACCAAAAGTAGAAACTGGATCTTTAGCTAACTCAGAAGAACGGTAAGAAGAATAGTCATACAAACCATCAAGTGGCAAACCAATGTCTGTATCACCATTAATGCGAATAGTTGCAATTGGCTCATCGCCATTATAAGCAATGATATTTGCAGCCCCTGGCACTACGTCAAATTGATCTATAATTCTTTGGTGAGCGTCATAGGCGTTACCATACAAGCCCTCTTCTTTTACATACACATCGTATCGAAGACGAAAAACGTCATCAATTTCTTTAGCTGATCTTGCAATTTTAATGTTGATTGTCACTACATAAAGCCTTATGTTCTCAAAACAACTCTTTAATGGTTACTTGCAAGTTTAGATGAAATATTTAAAATAATTGAATAATAAAGGGCAAATCACCTACTAGGTATTAAAACGAATGTTCAGGTTTACATTACCCATCGCTTACATGGTCAGTATATACTTGCTGTCTTCAATTTCTGGTGATGCAACAAACCCTAATTCAGCAAGTATCATTTTATCCCTGATTCCCAGTTCTTTACAGAATTTATTACATATTCCATTGTTTGCCGGCTTGTTTTTATCTTACCATTGGGCCTTTAGCCGTACATTTGTAACAAAAAGTCTTGCCAAATTCATTATTGTTTTTGCCTGCATAAGCTTTGCTGCTTTAGATGAGCTTCACCAAATGACAGTGCCTGGTAGATTTGCGTCATTATCTGATTTTGCTTTAGACGCCCTAGGTATTGCTTCTGGGTTATTCCTAGCGAAACACAAATCACTGAAATATCTGTTTAACTAAAACTTATCAATTACCTGCTTTTAACGTTGCCAACAAGGCTTCAGCTTCGCTTCGTTCGGGGAAATTTATGTCTTTCTCAAGCATTGATGTCAAAGATTTGATTGCCAACAACCAATCCCCTTTTTTGTTGTCAATCATTGCTTGATGAAAAATATAGGTTGGATTTCCAGGGGATTTATCTAACGCTCGTGCAATAATTTCGCTTGCTCTGTCTAATTCGTTGTTCTTTAACAAAACAACAGCTAATGTGTCTTGTGCTGCACTTGATTTAGGCACTTTATCAACCAGTAAATTTGCTAACTCTAAAGCTTTTATGGGATTACTGTCTTGTAACTGCCAAGCCATATTATTAAGTGCCAAGGCGTTATTAGGGTCAAGTTCCAATACTTTTTCATACTGCACCATAGCATCGTCTAATCTTCCTTCTTGTTGATGTAACGTTGCCAACACATTCCTAACCGCTAAATCATTTGGGTTCTTCTCTAACCAATCATCCATTTGTTGAAAACCTTCGGCTTGCTCCTTATTCACCCACTTTCTCTGTACAAGTGCCAGTAAGTTCTTACTCGTTGGTTGCTTTTCGAACACTTGTAATGCCAGCTTAGTTGCTTGTTTCGTATCGCCTTTAAAAGCAGCAATGGTCGATTTTAATTCCAACACATCGGGATATCCTAGGCTCACTTTCGGGAATTGTGATATTAATTTTTCTGCTTCTGCAACTTTACCACTACTCACCAACACTTTCGCTAAAGCAAACTTGAGCTGGTTATCTGCAGGCTCATTTGCAAGAATACTTCTCAGCCTTTCCTCGGCTTTTGCATTATTCCCCAGCCCACTTTGCACTCTGGCATCTAACAAAACAGCTTGTTTATAGCTTGGTTGAATAGCCATCATTTTTTTAGTGACAACTTCTGCGTCTTTAAGTTTGCCTTCCGCCAAAAACGCAGATGCTTTTAACTCCAAATAACTCATTTTATTAGCAGCATCACCCTGCGCATCAACAAGAACGCGGTTAGTTTTATCCGCCCTACCTTGTTTTAAATACAATCGACCTAATAGCACTTTGGGTTTTAACGTATTGGGGTGCTTATCTATCGTCGCTTGCAATTGCTTTTCTACATCATCTATTTTATTTAATAACGCAAAGATTTGCGCTTTTTTCAGCATGACTAATAACGTTCCTTTAAAGCGCTCATCAACTTTATCGTAAGCCTTACCAGCCTCAGCAAACTCTTGTTGTTTAACTAAAAAGTCACCCAACTCAAAACATGCTTGAAACCTTGGCTGTTCTACCTCACAGGCTTTTTCAAACGCATTCACGGCCACATCTAACTGTTTATTACTTTCGTATGCCTTGCCTTCTAAAATAAAAGGTAGGGCACTATTAGGCATTTCCGCTTTTAATGCTTGGCTAAGTGATAAGGCTTTATCGAATTCTTTTAAATTCGTATACATCATCACTTCAATAACTTTCGCCTGATTGTTTTTAGGATTCGCGTCTAATAAGTTAGCAATAATCTTTTTAACTAGCTCATAACGACCTGCTGCTAGGTAACTTTTTGCCAACATGAACTTAGCCTCTTCTGAATCAGGCGCAATTTTTACAAGTTTTTCTAATCCTTTAATACCCTCACTCACCTTACCCTGTTGCATCAATGCGGCCGACAAAATGGTCAACGCCTTAGTATGCTCTGGTAGCACAGCCAAAACGTTTCTAGCCAAGGCTTCAGACTCATCTGGCAAGTTTTGTTTAAGGCGAATAGAGGCTTGCAACAAATAGGCGTCAGGAATCCGTTTTTCTTTCGCTAAGAAACGGTTGATAAACTGGTCTGCCGATTCTATCTGATTGTTTTCAAGATCCAGAGCCGCCTTTAAATAAAGCGATTCGAGCGGTGGGTTTTGTGCATTCACCGCCTTTTCAAAAAAAGGCAAAGCCTTCACTTTTTTAGCTTGTTCTAAGTAAACCTTGCCCTGCAAGTGATTTGCCATTGCGTTGCTAGGGTGGCGCTTAAGCAAACCATTTAGTCTATTTTGCGCTTTCTCATAGGCTTTTTCTTGTACATCCAAAGCAATCACTTGCAACTGAATGGGCAAGCTATTTGGCCTTAACTCACTGGCTTTTGAATATGCGGCTCGTGCAGCTTCAATGTTTTTATGTTTTCGTCCTATATCACCAATTAAACTATACGCATCAAAATTTTCAGCATTAGTTGCTATTACGCTCTCTAATAGAACCTTTGCTTCATCTAACTTACCTGTACGCATCAGTAAGCGACTTTTCGCAATGGTTAAATCATCAATGTTTTGTTTTAGGGCTTCTGTTTTACTAATAAGGGCTTCTGCTTCATCAAATTTACTTTGATCTACTAGCACCATGATTTTATACGATAACAACCTAGCTAGGTTTTTATCACCTAACCCTGTTTCATCTTGGCTTAACACAGCGTCAGCCTGCCCTGTTTTAAATTGTACTTCGGTTAGTCCAAGAACCCAAACGTCACTAGCTGCGCCAAACTGTTTAAGTTTTTCGAACTCTACTGATGCCAGCCCATATTGTTCTAATTGCAACATTAAATCGCCCAGCATAGCGTGAGCTTCTTGGTCTGCTGCATTTTGTTTTAAAGCATTTTTAATCTCAATAATGGCTGATTGGTTATCCTTTTGCTCAATATATTGGCTAGCTTTAGCCAAATACTCTGTCCCTGTTAGCTCACCACCACATGCAGATAGCATTATAAGTAATACTGGTACAACAACCTTTAGCTTAACGTTCATTAAAAATCCTTATGTATTCGTTTATTAATAAATTTATTCGGCTAACATCCATGGCTTAGCCAACAACCCCTATATAGTAGACGAGATAATCAACATTTACATCAATAACCACCAAAATCTCATACTAAACTATACTTCCAACCTATGGATACAATATGTTTATCACAACAATAAAACTTACCCCCCATGACTAAAAAATTTAACTACGGTGAAGCTTTTTCACGCAATATTGGCTGGGTAACAGAAAGCGAACAACTCACACTCAAAAATAAACGTGTCGCAGTCGGTGGGCTCGGTGGTGTAGGCGGTAGCCACCTTATTGTGTTAGCAAGAATGGGTATTGGTAAATTTAACATCTCTGATTTAGATGACTTCGACTTACCTAACTTTAATAGGCAATACGGTGCAAGTATGTCGACAATGGATAAACCCAAGCTCGATGTAATGAAGAATATTATTCTAGACATTAACCCCGAACTGGATATCAACCATTTTGACCAAGGAATATCACTCGACAATTTAGATGACTTCTTAAAAGACGTTGATATATATGTAGACAGCCTAGATATTTTTGCCTTAGATATTCGAAGAGCCGTATTTGCGCGGTGTTATGAACTAGGCATACCAACCATTACTGCTGCACCCATGGGCATGGGTACTGCTTTTTTAGTATTTATGCCGGGTAAAATGAGTTTTGAGGAATACTTTTGTTTTGATGGCTTTAGTTTTGAAGACCAAATACTAAAGTTTGTTATTGGCTTATCACCCACGGTACAACAACGTCATTATTTGGTAGACCGTTCGTCTGTTAACTTTCTTAAAAAGAAAGTGCCATCAACCTCTATGGGTATAGAACTGGCCGCTGGCGCTGCCTGCTCTAATGTATTAAAAATATTATTAAAAAGAGGCCCTGTTGTTACCGCACCTTGTGGGCTTCATTTCGATGCCTATAGGAATAAACTGAAAAAAACATGGCGGCCGTTTGGTAATAAAAACCCTTTGCAGCGGTTTATGTTCTGGTATGTAAAAAGACTGTTGGCAGAAGTTAACTAATTTTAAACAGAACAGTACAAAACAATAATGTAAAAAAATGGACACCTACAAATAGGTGTCCATTTTATTTTTAAAACTACTTAGTGTTACTTATGCTTTTTTACGACGTGCTGCACCAGCCATACCGAATAATGCTGAACCTAGTAGGAATAAAGTACCTGGTTCTGGAACATCAAATCTTAAGCTACCGTCATGATTACCACCAACAGTAAAAATACCAGTCTGAGGATCAAAACTTTCAAAAACTGGCGCGTTTAAGTTTTGATCAATTACGAATGAGAAATCCATAGGAGGATTACAAGCTGCTAACCCATCAAATGTAATATCTCCAGCACAACTAGGACCGCCTTGGATGTTAAACATATCTACATATGCTGCTGCTACACCTGTAAAATCAAGCGTACCATTTATCAACAAGTTAGAATTGTTGTCAAGATCACTGCCAGTAACAATTAAATCCATAATTCTGTCTGTTGAAGCGACAGCGCCAAGTCCATCAAACTTAACTAACAATACTTCGATCGTACCACTGTGGTATGTAACATCAGCTAAATCACCACCAACCGTTACTGAAGCTACATCTCCAAATAAATTAAAGTTGTATGATAAACCCCAATCATCAGAAGCAGCAAATGATGTGCCGCTAAAACCAAAGTCTGCACCTGATGGATTTAGGCCTGTTACAGCGTTTACACTAAAACCATCTGAACTGAAACCACCCGTTGTGTGAATATCATCACCTACTGTAATACCAGGCGCAGTCAATGAAATAGCTGTATGCGATTGATACTTGATAGTTAGCTCTTCTGCATCTGATGTAGCCGTTGCACTGTTAGTAATATCTGCGAAACCATTACCAACGCCTGTGCCTGCTAAATCTATATAAAATGGCGTAGCTTGCGCACCCATTGCAACTGTACCTAGTGCTGCTGCCATTAATGTTTGTTTTAAAATATTCATGTCGAAACTCCCTTTTAATAAAATTTTAAGCTTAATTTTCTAAACTTGAAAACAATAATGCATCAAGTGTGCCAGATTATGTAAATTATTGTTTTTATTGATATTTATTTTGTAACCCCATATCAACTTATGTGTTTTTGTAAAAAAAACCGACACTTTTATAGCTTTATTGATGTTTACATGTGAGCTCGGACAAACTATAAATTAGTCTAACAAGTGTAGCCCTACTATAAAGCCTTCT
>OJBT01000054.1_pt1 | contig 48285 bp, 51 predicted proteins | sample 1591101 | NCBI WGS metagenome assembly OJBT01 (sample SAMN05416773, study PRJEB24817) | seawater metagenome | isolation source: Sea water | place: Canada:Atlantic | collected 2013-11
CGCCGAAACCTGCCGCTAAAAAAGTAGTGGCTAAGAAGGCTGCACCGAAACCTGCCGCTAAAAAAGTGGTAGCTAAGAAAGCTGCGCCGAAACCTGCCGCTAAAAAAGTAGTGGCTAAGAAGGCTGCACCGAAACCTGCTGTTAAAAACTTACAAATGCCAAAACCTTCTGGGCGGCCCATGACTGAAGGCGATTCAAAGAAATAAGCCTTGATCTAAAGACAGAGAATAATGCATTACTCCTTAATTTATAGAGGTGGTTATGAAAGCGACAATTGAAATTGATGCTACTCCTCAAGAGATGAGGGAACTGTTAGGGTTGCCTGAAGTTCAAGCATTACAAAAAGAAGCAATGGAGAAAATACGCGAAAAAATGTTGGTGGGTATTGAGTCTAATGATATGACTGAGTTAATGAAGCTTTATATGCCAATGCCAGAGCACATGTCGGCGATGGAAGGTTTTCAGAAAACCATGTGGGATGCGATGACGAAAAACGTTGGTTTTTCAACTGAGAAAGATAAAAAATAACGCAGTTACTTCAGGAACTGCGTTATTTTTTCAAGCAATGCTTGCTGAGTGTTATTACTGATAAACGCCCCTATATGGCCGCCGTTTAATTCTTTTTCTTGGTAAAGCTCTGAGCGAATGTGTTTTTTTAGTGCAAGTGCTGAACTTGGTGGCACAATGTGGTCGTTATTGGCATAGAGGTTGAGAACTGGGCATTTGATATTTTTAAGCTCGATTGAATGACTACCGATGCTGAGTTTCCCAGCATGCAACTCATTGCCTTGATAAAGCTTTTGTACGAATTCAAGCGCTGCTGTACCGGCTAAATCAGGCCCATCATTTAACCATTGTTCCATTCTAATAAATGTCTCAAGTTGGGCTGATTTATTGATTAATTTCTTTAAATGGCGGTATTTATCTCTATTGAGTTGGTAGGGCTTGATGCTTTTAAATAGTTGATTGATTAGTTTGCCTGATATGTTTTTTTTAGCATTGCATATTAAGTTCGTATCAATATTTCTCGTCCATAAGCTGAGTATATTTCCTTCAGAGTGAAAATCGATAGGTGTTACTAGCGTGATCAGTTTCCTGATGTGTTTAGGGTGTGCGGCGCTATAACAGAGTGAAAAAACACCCCCTTGGCAGATGCCTAATAAATCGATTTTGTTGACGTTAGTTTTTCTACAAACCCGTGAGACACACCGTTGAATATAGCCGTTTATATAATCATTCAATGAGGTAAGGCAATCACTAGCATCTGGGTAACCCCAATCAATTAAATAAACAGGGTAGCCTTGTTCTAATAGTTTTAAAACCAGGGAGCGGTCGGGTTCAATGTCTGTAATGTAGGGTCGATTGACTAACGCGTAAACTAATAAGATAGGTGTACGCTTTTGTTTGGTTTTTAATGGTTCGTACTGAAAAAGCCGGAGCTTGTTTTCTTTATAAATGCATGATTTTGGTGTTGTACCTACGGCAGGTGGTTGTTGCGCCGATGTTTCTATATTGTCCATGAACAAAACCAAGTCATCTTGCCACGGGTCGTCGCTTATTGGTTTTGTAGCCAAGTTAATGAACTAACTACGTTTTTTAAGTTGTTGTTGAAGGGTATGCAGTTGCTCATCGGTCCGCTCACGATATTCCGCAAATTCAATTCTTAACTCATGTAATGCCTTTGTTAAATCTACTTGAGTTTGCGTAGAGGGTAGGCCAATTAATGATGAGAATTGTTCGTAAAAGGTTTCATTGCTGGTTTGTAGTGCGCCTAATGATTCGAACAACTGACGTTGGGTCGCTATGTAGTCTGGCTGTTGGCTAATGCTGTTAAACGCTGATTCACCCGCGTTAAGCCAATGTTGGCATAGTTTTTCGTTAGATTGGTCGCTGTTAGAGTGATTTAATTGGTTGAACTCCTCTATAGCCCGTTGGCTTATTTGGCCATGTAATTCACTCATTTTTTGTAATGCGGATTGAAATTGTTTCAAATTTTGCTGTGAGTGATCAGAGAATTTTTGTTGAAATGAAGAGAACTGGTTTTCAATGTGTTGTTTTGATTGTGTTGAATAATCATTAATATCAAAAAAGTTAGTGAACCAATCATCACTTTTATTGTTAATGTTAGAAAATCCCATTGTGTTTGGTATATCCCAAAATGAAGACAAGTCCTTTTTATCTGCAATATGTTGAATTAATTGAGTGTAGAAATTGCCTTGCTCTTGAAAATTATTTAACAACTGTTTGTATTCACTAGGGATAGAGCTATTGATAAGCGCTGAAAACCGTTCCATTAAATCTTCGTTAACTTGTTGATCGTTATTGGTCATATTCTTAATGGTTTGATTGAGATATTGTTTGCTTAGAAAGGCCTTGCATTGTCCAGTGCTCAACAGCCCATTTAAGTATCTCTTGCATATTATTGTTAATTAAATCCTTTGGGGGTTTAAGATTTAATAAACCTAAAATTTTAAACAATGTTTTTTCAACGGGTAAGGTGCTTACATCGTCAGCAAAAGTGTGTTTGCTTAGTTTAGCGCCATTACTGTCGACTATAACAGGTATGTGTGCGTATTTTGGCGTGTTCAATCCAAGTATTTTTTGTATATATATTTGCCCAGCGGTTTCGCTTAATAAATCATATCCACGTAACACTTCAGTTATATGTTGTTCAGCATCGTCCACACAAACGGCGAGCTGGTAGGCGAAGATATTATCTTTTCTGAGAATGATAAGGTCATCGGTTTGTTGACTGAACTGTTTGTTGATACTCCCTTGAATCTTATCTTCAAAAGAAATCAGTTTGTTGTTAAATTTAAACCTAGTTGATGTGATGTTACTTGTAATGGCGTTATTTAGGCAATAGCCATCATAGGTGTTCGTATCAAGGCTTTTTAAACGCGACATCAACTGTTTTCGAGTGCAAGAGCAGGGGTAGGTTAGCTTAAGCGTTTTAAGGCGCTCTAATGCGGCTTGGTAAAGCTTGGTTTGGTTGTGTTGGTATACAACAGGCTCGTCCCAATTCAGACCGAATTGGATTAGCGTGTTGAGCAGTTGGTTCGTATATTCGCTTTTACAGCGTGTCGAGTCAAGGTCGTCAATGCGAACGAGCCATTGCCCCTTATTTGATTTTGCTTGGCAGTAGCTGGCAACGGCTGTAAAAAGTGAACCCAGATGAAGCGGGCCGGTAGGAGAGGGGGCGAATCGCCCCCTGTATGTACTTAAGTTAGATGCTGAAATATTAGAACTTAACCTGTTTGTTTTTCACGTATTTCGTCAAGTGATTTGCAATCAATGCACTGTGATGCTGTTGGTCTCGCTTCTAGACGTTTAATTGCGATATCAATGCCACAAGCTTCACAGTAGCCGTAATCACCAGCATCTAACATGCTCAATGATTCATCGATTTTCTTAACTAGTTTACGTTCTCTGTCACGTGTGCGTAATTCAAGGCTAAAGTCTGCTTCTTGCGTCGCACGATCTGTAGGGTCTGGGAAGTTAGACGCCTCATCTTGCATATGATGAACGGTGCGGTCAACTTCACCCATCAGTTCATTTTTCCAAAGCGTTAAAATATTTCTAAAATGTTCGATTTGGTCAGGGTTCATAAACTCTTCACCCTTTTTAACTTTATAGGGTTTAAAGTCTAAGTGACTAGAGTCTAGTGATTTGTTTTTTGATGTCGCCATAGTGTTTTACCAGCCAATAAAAAAATTTAAGCGCGCATAAATATCAGATAAACCATAAATGTGCAAACTATTTGTTAATTCATTGCATTTACGTTCGCCGTTGTACATTAAAATATAGACCTATTTTGGGTTTCTACAAAGGTTTTTATTAATGATTGTGAAAAAAGGTTCTGCGCGTGTTGATAGAGTGTCACCTTTTTATGTGATGGACATTATGTCTAGGGCTAAAATGCTAGAGAGTAAAGGGCGTCATATAGTCCATATGGAAGTTGGTGAACCGGACTTTTCAACGCCTCAGCCAATTGTTGATGCGGGTGTTGATTTCCTTAAAAAGGGAGACGTGCATTATACAGAAGCACAGGGTTTGCTAGCTTTGCGAGAAAAAATTGCTGAATTTTATACTCAGCAATATAACGTTAAGGTGTCTCCCGAGCGGATTTTTATCACGCCTGGCGCTTCTGGTGCATTAACTGTTGCGTTGGCAACATTGATTGATGCTGGCGACGATGTGTTAATGGCTGCTCCTGGTTACCCGTGTAATAGTAATTTGGTTGGCTTATTGGGAGGCGTTAGTCGTTTTATTGAGGCATCTCAAGATGATAACTTTCAACTAAGCGCTGCATCCATTGCGTCTGCATGGGGTGATTGTACACGTGGCGTAATGTTAGCTTCACCTTCAAACCCAACTGGTTCAATGGTTGATGGGGAAACGTTAAAAGAAATTATTCAGACGATAGATGAAAAAAATGGTTTTCTGATTTCAGATGAAATTTATCATGGCTTGGTATACGAGGAACGTGCCGTGTCAGCGCTTGAATTTTCTGATGATGTGTTTGTTATAAATAGTTTTTCGAAATTTTTTGGGATGACCGGTTGGCGGCTTGGCTGGGTCATTGTTCCTGAGCATGCTATGGATGCGGCAAATAGATTAATGCAAAATTTGTTTATAGCAGCGTCTACGCATTCACAATTTGCTGCACTGGCAGCCTTTAGTGATGAAACAAAAGATATATTGTTGCAACGGTGTGATGAATTCAAGCAACGTAGAGATGTACTTTATGATGGCTTAATTGAATTGGGCTTTAAGGTGCCGGTTAAACCCGAAGGGGCGTTTTATATTTATGCTGACTGTAGTGCCTTTACCAATGATAGCTATGCATTTGCTTTGGATTTGTTAGAGCAAGTAGGGGTGGCCGTTACGCCTGGGTTAGACTTTGGTATGACTCATGCTGAACGGTATTTGCGTTTTGCTTACACTACGTCAATAGAAGAAATTAAACAGGGGTTAGAACGGCTAGCATTATATATAGACTCAAGGGCGAAATGACCGCCATATTGTTGATGTGGTTCACCGTTCGTTAATGCTTTTGTACATACAATGCGTACTAAACGTTAGGAGTTAAGATGAAATTTTCGGTTCTTTTATTATGTGCTTTGACAATGAATGGGTGCTCTATTATTACAGTCGCCGATACAGCAATAGATGTGGCGATGCTACCGGTTAAGGTGGGCGTAGCCGTTGTTGACGCAGCCATTCCAGATAATGATGACGATGATTAACTTATTTAGATAATAGCTTTTTTTCCCAATCGATTGATGTTTTGACAATAAGGTTAAGGTCGTCAAACTTTGGTGACCACCCTAACGTGCTGTGAATTTTGTCAGCGACTGATATGAGTTCAGGTGGATCGCCGGCGCGCCTTGGCATTTCTTCAACGGTAATAGGCGTTTTGCTTTCTTTATTAACGGCGTTGATCACTTCCCGAACACTAAATCCATGGCCGTAGCCACAGTTTAATGTAGTTGATTCTCCGTTATTTCTTAAGTAGTTCAGCGCATTGATATGCGCCGCAGCCAAATCAGACACATGAATATAATCACGAATGCCGGTTCCGTCAGGCGTAGGGTAATCAGTTCCAAATACGAGTAGCTTTTCGCGTTTCCCAATAGCCACTTCAGCAGCAACTTTAATTAATAAGGTGGCGTTTTCGGTGGATTGACCAATCTGCCCATCAGGATCTGATCCTGCAACATTAAAGTAACGCAATATGACGTGGTTGAGGTCTGTTGCAAACGATAAATCCCGTATCATTTGTTCACTCATTAATTTAGAGCTGCCATACGGATTTATAGGCGCTTTAGGTGTTTCTTCAGATGCATAACCAGACTCTAATTCGCCATATACTGCAGCGGTAGAGCTAAATATAAAGTGTTTAACACCCGCGTCAGAACAACATTCCAGTAAATTTCTAGTACAGGTTGTATTATTTTTGTAATACTTTAATGGGTTTTCAACAGATTCAGGCACGATTGTGTGAGCAGCAAAATGCAGTACAGATTCAACTTGGTGTTCTTTCAGGATTTTGCTGACGAGCTCTTGATCGCCGGTATTACCTTGTATAAACTCACCGTGTAAAATTGAAGCTTCAAAGCCAGTCGATAAGTCGTCTAATATGATGACTTTTTCATGTCGTTCACCCAGTAGTTTAACAACATGGCTACCGATATAACCTGCGCCACCTGTCACTAAAACAGTTCCATTTGTCATATGTTTGTTCCTAATAGTTGAATGGTCACCAGTTGGCCCTTGTTTATATTGCCTGTTTCTTGTTCAAGTACGATAAAGCAATTTGCTTCAGCCATGGATCGCAGCATGTGAGAGCCTTGTCCGCCAGTTGAAGACACAACAAGTTGCCCATTTATATTTTCTACAAAACCACGTTGAAACTCTTTACGTCCGGGTTGTTTATAAAGTGTGTCAGTTGTTTTAGCTTGTAATAGTAAACGTTTAGAATCCGTGCCGGCCCCCATCATTTTTTCTAGGATAGGGCGCACAATTTGCTGATAGGTAACCATGACAGATACGGGGTTACCTGGAAGCCCAAAAAAGGCAGAGCCGTTTATAAAACCAAATACCAAGGGCTTGCCGGGTTTAATAGCAATTTTCCATAAATTAACGGTACCAATTTTACTAAGCACATCGGTTATATAATCTGCTTCTCCAACAGATACACCCCCCGAAGTAATGATGACATCGCATTGTTCGGAGGCAGATAATAAAGCCGTTTCAACCGCTTGAGGGTCGTCTAAAATCACGCCCATGTCTATAGGAGTGGCGCCGGTTTGTTCAATCATGGCAGCCAATGTATAGCGATTGCTATCGAATATTTGGCCGAGTTCTAGCGATGACCCAATAGATACAAGTTCATCACCGGTTGAAAAGAAACCAACATTAAGGCGTTTGTATACGGCTACGTCCGCTATACCACACGATGCTAATAAGCCAATATTGGCGGCGCTTATTAATGTATTGCTAGAAAGAACGAGCTCGTGTTTTTTAGAATCGTCCCCAATATCTCTAACATTATCATATAGTTGAGGTGGTTTATTAAGCTTAACTGTATCATTGTTGCGTGTTGCATTTTCTTGCCTCACGACGCAGTCACAATCATCCGGTACATAGGCGCCCGTAAATATTCTTACGCAACTACCTATTGGCACGTGATCAGTAAACGGTTTACCTGCCCAAGACGTGCCAGCAATATTTAACGATTCTGTAACATCGCTATTTATGGATAGTGCGTAGCCATCCATCGATGAATTTCTAAAACTGGGGACGTTAACTGTAGAGCTGATATCACCATAAGTGATTCTGTTTAACGCTTGTTTGAGTGGTAATTGTTCGAATTGATTATAAGCAGGGAGAGCATCAACTATTTGAGATAACGCATCCTCAAGTGATAACAAGTCTGGTGTTGAACAAACGTCAGTCATTTTTCATGAATTCATGAATAATATAATCAGCAACCTGCTCAGGTTTGTTTATATCTAAACACGGTAGATTGGTCTCAATCTTTGAATCACTTGCGACAGCTATAATGGCCTTATCACGTAAATGCATTAGGCGATTGCCTAATTCTTTTCTATGGAGTTCAATCTTTGGAAAAACTTCGTGCTTAAAGCCTTCTACAAGAATTAAGTCAATCGCAGCATTTTCGAAACAATGAAGTTGTTCATCTAATGTTGGTTTGCCTGCCGATAATTCTGTAATAACGGCCCTACGATGTTTGGAAACAAGAACAACCGGGGATGCGCCGGCTTTACGCAATCGATAGCTATCCTTCCCAGGTTGATCTGTTTCAAAATCATGGTGGCTATACTTGATTAAGCCCACCTTATAGCCTCGCTCATTCAAAATAGGAATCAGATTGCTAATTAAAGTAGTTTTACCTGTGCCGCTATTGGCAACAAATCCAAGGACAGCTGGGGAGTTTTTATAGTTCATATACTATTGCATCAGTCCTATAATATATCTACATTAAGTCGGCGTTGATCCACAAATGGACATAAATACTGGCAGCATAGCCCAGTGCAATAACAGGTGTCCATTTAAGGTGAGAAGCAAAAGTGTAAATACCTCGAGCTTGGCCCATTAGCGCAACACCTGCGGCTGAACCGACAGACAGCAAGCTACCACCAACACCAGCCGTTAATGTTACTAATAGCCATTGTCCATGAGACATGTCTGGTTGCATGGTTAGTACAGCAAACATCACGGGAATGTTATCTACGATAGCTGATAAAACACCAACAATAACATTGGCAGTCGTTGGCCCTAAATCTCCGTACATGAATTGCGACACCATGCCTAAATAACCCATAAACCCAAGGCCACCCACCGCCAGAATGACGCCGTAGAAAAAGAACAAAGTATCCCACTCTGCGTTAGCTACTTCTTTAAAAATATCATAGGTTTTAGTTGGTTTTTTTGAAGCAGTTTCGTATTCACTTCCATGGCTGAATTGAAGTTCTAGCTCCATTTTCTTTTGGTCTCTGTTCTCTTTGGTTATCTTTAGGTAATAAGCGAAAAACTTAAGATAAGCTAAGCCCATCATCATGCCGATAGCGGGTGGTAAGTGGAGGAAGTTGTGGAAACAAACCGCAGTAACAATAGTTAACAAGAACAGACCAACGACAGCTAGGCCACCCCGTTTCATGGTTAGTTCTTCACCTTCTTCAATGGCATCTGGTGAGCCTGAAGGAATGAAGAACTGCATAATGGCTGCTGGAACAACATAATTAATAACAGAAGGTAGGAATAAGGCAAAAAATTCGCTGAATTGTACGATACCTTTTTGCCAAACCATTAACGTTGTAATATCGCCAAATGGGCTGAATGCGCCACCAGCATTTGCACCAACTACAATTGCAACACATGAGATAGCAACAAACTTAGGTTCTTTGGTGCCAACAGTCATCGCTACTGTACACATAATTAGCGCAGTGGTTAGGTTGTCTGCAATCGGGGAAATAAAGAAAGCAAGAATACCGAGTAGCCAAAATAACGCTTTGTAACTAAAACCTTTTCTAATAAGCCAGCCTCTCAACGCATCAAATACACCACGTTCAATCATGGCGTTGATGTATGTCATGGCAACTAATAAAAAGAAGAATAATTCAGCATATTCTAAGAAGTTATGCCTTATTGCAATCTCCGCAGCATGGTCAAAGCCGTGTTGTTGATAGACGATTGCAATCAGAATCCAAATGAGGCCAGCAGCCAATAAAACAGGTTTGGACTTAGCTAAATGTAATTGCTCTTCAAAAATGACTAAGGAGTATGCAACAACAAAAATGCCTAACGCTAAATAACCTGCAAAGTGATCGGTTAGATCAAGTTGAGTGTGTTCACCCGCACTAGCTGAAAAGACCAACGTTGGAAAAAGAAGTAATAAAAAACCGGGGATGCGCTTTAAAAGTATCATTGGATATCCTTAATGGTAGAGGGGGTAAGTAAACGGTTTTGTTCTTTAGCAAACAAGTAAAGGCTAAAATTTTAGAACTTATTATAGTATGAGTTGTCTGTTTTACTGTAGTTAAAAATAAAAATTATAGTATTGAACTTATAGCCCTTACACAAACTTAAAACGAAGTTGGCTAGCTGAGAATGTTAGTTAATGATAAGGTTTAATGCGTATTCAAAAATATATAAAATATTGGAGGTTGTTTTGAAAATAATAATATTTGCGCTGTTATGCATCAGCGGGCATGCACTTGGGCATGGCAATATTGATAACAAGAATGGTGCATGTACATTAAAAATCGGAGAAGAGCGAGCAATACACTTAACCGCATACCAACCTTCAACTCATGAAGGAGAGGTCTTCTGTCAGGATGCCCCTGATGTAGTGGAAACGATTATGGTGCTTGATTTTATGGAAGAAGATTCTAAAAAAAATCCATTTTCCTTTTCAATTGGTTATTTAAATGGAGACAAGCTTGAGCCATTGGCAGCTCTACCGTTGCAGTTGTTTCCAAATGGCTCAATGTTACTAAAGTTCATGCCTAACGCCATTGGGAAATATCACGGTAAAGTGATGTTTCTTGATGAAGAGGGCCAAGATTCATCGAGAGAATTTGACTTTTATATAGGTGAACGTAGCCCGAATAGCAAAGAGCCTTCAAGTACACAACAAGTCCTTAAATGGGCGGTGGTTTTATTCTTTGTATTAGGCGGGATGTATTTTGTATACATGAAGAGAATCAATAAACGTGATAATGATTAATAAGCTATTATTCTTAACTATTTGAATAGTATTAAATTATTACTTTCTTGCACCTATTAGGTTAAATATAGTGTCAGTTTATTTTACAATCTAATAAATTTCATATTTCTTAATTAATGCAAGTCGCTGATAAATAAAACAAATGCTTAATTGGCGTGCCGTGTGCTTGCATATATCCTTAGAGAAGAGAGGGGAGCAACTAAAGAGGCTTCTAACATGATTAAAATAAACGTATTTTTAATAGTAGCATTAAGTTTTATAACCCAATCTAGTTATGCGGGGCTAATTGGTATAGATCAAGTAGATGGTGTTAATAGCTTGTACTATTCAGATTGGGGTCATTCATACAATCAAGCTGGTTTAGGCAATCAATTAGATGCAGTTGGTCGTGGTAACCCTGCCCGTGCATTTGAAGTGGCTGGTAACCCTTACGGTTTTGATTCAGGTATCAATTTACGAATAACAGCAACTGGCTGTACAGTAGACTGAGGACCAAGTTGTACTGCGCCAGATAATTTAGGTAATCTATTTCGTGGTCTACCGGTCTATTCTTTAATAGGTGTATGGAGTACGGATGCGAATTTAATAGTTCCTGTTGATATTATCAGTGTGAACCCAGCATTTCTTATAAGTAACTTGCTTGATTTAGTGGTTCCAACTTTTACAAATCCGTTGTATTTATTTATGGCGACAAATGATGGGATATTCGCAGATAATCGTGGTGCGTATGATGTACGGATCGAACAAGTACCCGTGCCTTCAGTGTTGTTATTAATGCTTGCTGGATTAAGCTTTTTTAGAAGAAAAGTTATAAGTTAACTAAAAGTTTGATATTTTAATAAGCCTTACTTGGGTTCCCAAGTAAGGCTTTTTTATGATGTTTACCGTTTACTTTTGAACCGTTTCTTCCTTTCAGCTTTATGCTCTAGTTTTTTAGCAATACGTTTAGCCGTATTGGCAATTTCAACTTCTATTTGTTCAGGTGTTTCAAGAGTGAAAGGGCCAAGTACGCCACTTCTAATATCATGAATAAATATGGCAGAAATTCTGTTAATGTCTACTTTTCCACCACTGACTAATGCTCCACGTTTTTTACCAATAAATTCGAAAAACTCAGTCTCATGCCTGGGTTTTTCTTCAAGTGAATACTGTTCGCACAATTTATCAATATTCTTTTCCATAAAATGTTTGGCTGCATAATAGGCGATGTCGTCATATTCGATAGCGGTGTCCTTGATTGCCCCTGTTACAGCTAAACGATAACCACTGTCTTCATTTTCAACCTTTGGCCAAAGCAACCCAGGTGTGTCGAATAAAATGATATTGTTACCTAAATCAATACGTTGTTGTGTTTGAGTAACGGCTGGCTCATTGCCTGTTTTAGCGATGCTTCTGCCGGCGAGTATATTGATGAGGGTGGATTTACCAACGTTCGGTATACCAGTTATGAGACAGGTAATCGGTGATATTTTTGTGCCTTTATTAGGTACAAGTTTATTACACAGGCTAATTATTTGTTCGTTTTTATTGGTTTGGTGTAAATTTAAAGCGAGTGTTTTGGTATTCTGCTTTTGTTCTAAATACTGCTGCCACTCTTTGGTTAGCTGTTCATCTGCCAAGTCTGTTTTGTTAAGAATCTTAATACAAGGTTTGTCGCCACGAATGTCAGCCAGCATGGGGTTTTCGCTGCTGTAGGGTATTCGAGCATCTAGCACTTCGATAAACATGTCCACATCAGGAAGGCGTTTTTTAATCTCCTTTTGGGCTTTATGCATGTGCCCTGGGTACCAATTAATGCTCATGGTGACTGTGGTGTTTTTTAGTAGTGAGGAGGGATGTCGTCTACAGCGGACTGATTACCTTTGACATCTTCTGATAGTTCTTTTGTGGAGTCAGATAGCTGTATTAGCTGTTTTTTTAGTGCATCAAGTTGATCTTGCTGTTTACAAACGACACTATCCAATTGTTGGATAGTGTCTTCTTGATACGCAACTTTTATTTCAAGTTCGGTAATTCTTTTGTCCATGGATAAATACTAACCTGGTTTGCTCTTATTCTTTTTTGGTTTTTTAGTATATGATTTTTTCTTGCCGTTAGCTGGTTTCGCAGAGGTTGCAGCGGGTTTTGCTACATGATCAGTACGTTCTATTTTAAGAGCTTGGTTGCGCACCTTGATTTTCTTTAAGCCATCAAATACGACCTTCGGCATGCCGACAGGCAATTCTATATAGCTGTAATCAGCACCTAGTTCAATGTGGCCAATATTTCTTGGTTCAATATCTGCCTCATTCGCAATTGCGCCTACAATATCGCCTGGGGTGACGTTATGGTTTTTACCCACTTCAATACGGTAATTATCTTTTGGTATTTTTGGGTTGCCACGTTTGCTTTTAGGTAAGTCATCTTTGTCTGGTCTAAGCGATTTACTTCTCTTCTCAGGTCTTGATGGACGTTCATCACGCTTGCTAAATGTCTCTTTTCTTGATGATTTTTTTGAAGACTCTTCAAGTTCAAGTGGTTTATCTTTTTGAGCTAAGTAAGCTAATGCGCCTGCTACCTGAATAGGGTCAGCATCATGTTCATCTAAGAAAGATTGGATAAGGTGGTGGTAAAAGTCCAATTTTTTATTCTTTACAACTTTAGCGAGTGTTTCTTTAAAGTCAGTTGAACGTTTTTCATTCACTTGCTGTATTGATGGAAGCTCCATCGGTTTGATGGCTTGCTTCGTTGCGTTCTCAATGGCACGTAATAACCGACGTTCTCTTGGTGCAACAAATAAAATAGCTTTGCCAGATCTACCTGCACGCCCTGTGCGGCCAATCCGGTGCACATAGGCTTCTGTGTCATATGGGATGTCATAGTTAATAACATGGCTAATGCGTTCCACATCGATACCACGTGCAGCCACATCGGTAGCGACTAAGATATCAATCTGTTTTTTCTTTAATTGTGTAATCGTGCGTTCGCGAAGGGCTTGGGTCATGTCGCCATTAATAGCCGAAGCAGAATAACCACGCGCCTCGAGTTTTTCTGCTAATTCAACAGTTAAGGTTTTTGTTCGAACAAACATGATGATGCCATCGAAGTCTTCAACTTCAAGAATACGTGTTAGTGCATCTAATTTATGCAGGCCACTCACCAACCAAAAACGTTGTTCAATACTTTCAACAGTTGATGTTTTAGAAGCTATCTTGACAACTTTTGGTTTACTTAAATATTTCTCAGCTACGCGACGAATAGGCGCAGGCATAGTCGCTGAGAAGAGTGCGGTCTGACATTTTCCTGATGTTTGATCCAGAATCCATTCAACGTCATCAATAAAGCCCATTCGTAACATTTCATCACCTTCGTCTAAAACGATGGTTTGTAATGAATTAAACTTAAGTGTCTTACGACGTAAATGGTCCATTACGCGCCCAGGTGTTCCAACTACAACATGCACGCCACGTTTAAGTTGGCGTAATTGTGTGTCCATCGCTTGGCCGCCGTATATTGGCAATACATTGAACCCTTTCATGGCACTGGCATATGTTTTAAACGCTTCAGCTACTTGAATGGCCAATTCTCGTGTTGGTGCTAATACGAGAACTTGAGGCTCCGCTTTCTTTAAGTCAATCTTAGATAGTAGTGGCAAAGCGAATGCGGCGGTTTTACCAGTACCCGTTTGCGCGGTACCAATTAAATCTTCGCCAGCCAATAGATGCGGAATTGCTTCGGCTTGAATAGGTGATGGTTGTTCGTAACCAATTTTAATAAGTGCGTCCATAACGGGCGCAGACAACGCTAAATCTGCGAAGCCTATAGTTGTTTGGGATGTCATTTTAGGGCCTTAACTTAGAGATGGTGGAGCATGAAAGGTTCTAAAAACCGATGCCGTCCATCAGGGGTAAATAATACATTATACGCGATTTTAAGCCCCAAAAGTGCATTTCTAGCGTTGCTTTGGATTAAGTAGTAAGGAACCAGTTTTTAAACAGGATTAATTATTAAAGTAATAAAAAATACGCTATTCTTTTAAAAGAAATAAAATAACAAATATAAAAAGGGTGAGTGGACATGAAACAGAGTTTATTACTAGGGTGTTTAGTTTTTCTATATGTTGTCTTATTAACCGCTTGTGGAAGCCCTTTGCCAAGAACAGAAGACGTGACTAAGTCACCTTGGACTTCTTTCGAACAAGTCATGGCGTCATACAAAAAAGTCACGTTAAACAAAACAACAGATCAGGAATTGCAACAACTTGGGTTTGATCCTTATTCCACACCTAACGTAAAAATCCTTTCTTATCTAGATGTTATTCAGAGGTTCATGCCGACTAACTCGGTGAAGCTGGAACAACTGCCGCCAAGCGTTAGTAGTTGCATTGCAAAATTAGATAAATGTATAGCCTATGAGGCTCACCCCGGCATAATAAAAAGGAAGCGAGTCGGAAGTGTGTTTAAAGATTTGCTAGGATTTAAGCGAAAAACCATAGAAACTGGTTGGCGTTTTGATGCATTAATTGTTTTAGATAATGGTGTGGCTGTTTATAAAATTTGGAGTGGCACACCTATCATGGACTCTGAGAAGACACGAAATAATCCACTTGGCCCTTTGCAAGGATCAGGTGGTTCATTGGCTCGTGATGCGCTAGGTGTATAGATATATCCATATCATTTAAATATGCTGTGTTCTTGTGGTTAACCTTATTCACTAATGGCTGAATATCAGACAAATAATGTTGATTTTATAATTGTTGGCCAAGGATTAGCGGGGAGCTTGCTAGGCTGGAGATTACTTCAACAGGGGTGTTCGGTATTAATTGTTGATCCGTGTCTGGAACAGACGGCCTCACGAACGGCGGCAGGGTTAATAAACCCTATTACGGGTAAAAGATTAGTTAAAACGCAGCACTTAGAAGAATACCTTCCAGCGGCAACACTATTATATGGTGAATTAACCACATTTTTTTCTGAACAATTCTGGCATGACATGGAGCAAGTCAGACTGTTTCAATCTAAGGATGAATGTGAGCAATGGCAAAAAAGGCAAGCAGACCCTGATTATAAGCCGTATTTAGCTGATCAATTTAGTGCGAATTCTAAAGCCTATTTAAGTAATAAATCGTCGGGTGGTTTTGAACAAAAACAATGTGGCTATTTAGATACCGTTCTTTTATTAGACACATTGCGTGAGTACTTTCAGGATAATGGGTGCTTCATTAAACAACACTTAAATATTGATGAACTGACAATAGTTGAATCAAGTGTTCAATGGAAAAATTATGACGCAAAAAAAGTAATTTTTTGTGATGGCTTTAATTTGCAAAATAACCACTGGTTTTCATGGCTGCCGCTTCAACCAGTGCAAGGTGAAATTTTTACACTTCAGACAAAAAAGCTATTGCCTAAGGAAATTGTGCAATTTGGTAAATGGTTGTTACCGCTTAAAAATGGTCAGTTTAGATTGGGTTCTACATGGCAAAGGGAGCCGTTAGATGAGCAGCCAACGGAGCAATCTTCATTAGAGTTAATGCAAGCATTGAAACAGCAGTTTCCCCAATTATCAGATGCACTATTGATTGAAAAGAAAGTAGGTGTTCGCCCGGGCACGCGCGATAAGATGCCTTTTCTTGGAAGCCACCCATATTACCCTAATTTATCTGTATTTAATGGGTTTGGCTCAAAGGGTGCACTGATGATTCCTTGGTATTCAGACCGTTTTTGTCAATATTTAATCAACGAACAGGTTTTGCCTGACTTTGCTGATATTAAGCGTTATATGAATGACTGTCCCACTCGTTAAACAAGCACATGATAAGGTGGCAGAATACCTTCAGGCTGGTGATGTTGTTGATGCCACCATGGGCAATGGTTTCGATACACTGTTTCTAGCGCGGGCTATTGGAGAACGGGGTAAAGTTTATGCCTTCGATGTGCAAGCAACAGCTGTTGAAGCAACCAAAACACGGCTTAAGGAAGCAGGTGTATTAGAAAGGGTACGATTAATTCATGATAGCCATGCCGGTTTATCTGCTTATTTGCAAAGCGATAATAAGGATTCAATTCGTTGTGCGATGTTTAATTTAGGTTATTTGCCGGGTAGCGATAAAGTCAGTAAAACCAATTCAGAATCAACCATCAACGCATTAAACGCTGCGATTGGCTTGCTTAATTGTCCGGGGATTATTTCTGTTTTAGCCTACACAGAGCATCTGGGTGGTAGAGAGGAAGCTGACAAGGTTAAAAGCTGGGCAATGTCACTGCCTACAACACAATTCAATGTCAATATTCAGATACCTGAAGCGTCAAATAAAAGCCCGCCAGAATGGATTGTTATTGAATGCCGGTAGGTTTATTTTATGGAATCTATTTGGAGTTTTAGCTGCATTAAAAGTAAAAAACCAAGACCGTAATGGCCTAGGTTTTTACTAAAGGGAGATGAAATTGGTGGGCGGTAATGTCGTTAATATTTTTATTGCCAATCCATGGGAAGGCATCATTTTTTATTCGGGTCAGTGTTCTAGCAGCATGGTCTTCTGTCCAGTTAGCGCTAAATTTTGTGTGCCATTCACGCGCTATAGTTTCAAAACTATTTTGATCGCCAAGTGATTGTTTTTCTGATTTTCTTGTATGAGAAGGATCTATTCCATCAGCAATCTGCTTTCTAAGTTCGTCCCTACGGTCTCTAGCGTCTTTCAAGCTAACATCAGGATAGACACCAAGCGATAGTCTTTTTTCCTTACCGCTCATTCTGTATTTCAATCGCCACCATTTCCCGCCACTTGGGGCAACTCCATTTCAGCAAGACTCGTTGCCCCTAATGTTGCCCCCATTTGGTATGAGATGTCAATAGATGGAGGTGGACAAGTTAGGACGTCAGATGCAAGAAACCCCGCAATTAAGCAGGGTTTCATGGACTTTCTCGGTCTGTCTAAGACCTTCAAATGGTGGAGGCGGCGACTACCAATAAGTGTTTCTATCTATTTGATATAACTTGATAAGTTGTAAACTCTGTTGCATAGATACCCTCAAAAATACCCTTTTTACTTTTAAGTGAAGAATAGTAACTGATACTTGTTTAGTGATACATTTACCGTACTCAAGCCTATATCAAGCTGACATCTTGAAAATATTAAGGGCTTATGTAATTGGAATTACCGAGTATGAATTAAAAGGGAATGATGATGGCGGGTTTTAGCGAGTCTCAATGGGAAAAAATTAACAAGAATCTTAGACATAACCCTAATCGCTATGGCATGCCTATCAGGCGGAGAGGATCAGTAATAATTGGTTCCTTCAATGTTCTCAAACTTGGTAAAGGTGCGAATAGTGCAAAAAATTGGGGTTTTTTGAAGCACTTTGCTTCACGTTGTGATTTGCTAGCGGTCCAAGAGGTAATGGATGAACTATCTGGTATTCGGCGGTTGCACAAATCTCTTGGAAGAAGTTTTAAACTGATTGTTTCTGATACTACTGGTGCTTTTCCTTGTGCTAGAGGTCTTCGTGAACGATTAGCTTTTATATATCGACCTTCACGAATTGAATTAAAGGAGTTAGTTTCTGATATTACCTATGACCGATCTGTTGTGACAGCATCATTACGTGAAAATATTGGCCTTTGGAAAGATTTCTTTGACGGTATAGATCGTGAAAATGAACTTCGACAGCAACAAGGTAAGAGAATTAAGTCTCTTAGCGATTTTTCTCATCCTGCATTTCTGACTTTTATTCGCACACCGTACTGTGCTTCCTTTTCGATTCGAGGAAAAAATGGTGCGGATCCTGTTTCGTTTCTAGGTGTGAATGCACACATGCTGTACGGCAATAGTAAAGATGAACGAAACCGAGAGTTCTTTGCGTTATTAGATTGGATCATTCACAGGGCTAAGTCCTCTGAACGTTTGTATTATAAAAATATGATTCTGATGGGTGACCTTAATATGGAATTTGATAATGCAGAAAATAAGTATTCCGACATCATGCAACGATTACATCAGCTTGATAGTAGTTTGCTTACCGGTCAAAGTGCAGCTCGGGCAAATTTTCCTTTTCTTGATGTTCATCCAAGTGAAAGAGCATTATTCAATACAAATGCTAGGAAAAATCAAACTTTCGATCATATTGCGTTCTTTATTGATCGAAAAGAGAAGGGATTACCGATTGTTGATTTAAACAAAGTGGCTGGTCAAGGTGGTGCTGATGGTTATGATTATGGCGTTTTTGATTTTGTAGAGCTCTGTTCTGAGTCAGTATATGAGACAAGCTTTAATTTATTGACGCCTTCTAAAAGGAAAGCTTTGTTAAGAAATGTTAAAGCTGATATTTCTGATCATATGCCTATATGGGTGAGAATCCAGGTTCCAGGGTTTTAATGTATCTTAATGGTTGAGGTGCGGTGATAATGCCGCAAAAGCTAATGATGGTAAATAACTGACTTAAAATTTCAAAAGCGTCAGAGTTGCTCGAAATCAGAAGGCTTGCTGGTAGGTGAGCACTTACCATGAAGAGCTCGGTTTACGAGCAAAGAACCGTCTTGCTGAAATAGTATTTAAAAAAATGCAATTTTTAGCTTAAACGTATATCTTTATGGGTATATATAACTTCTAACACTATAAGGGATTAAAAGTGGCTGAAACAAAGAATATTGGAGACATTGCTGAGAAAATATCAAAAGATATCTTCAAGCATTTCATGTGGGAAATACATCCAAAGCGAGATGATAATTTCAAGTGCTCTAATAATGAGCATAAAGGAAAAGGAGGAAAATCTAAAGCTACTCACCCCGGCGATGTTGTGTTTTATTACACGGACCCTTATCTTGGAAAAACAATCTACCTACATACGGATCTAAAAAGTTACGCTGCTGATTCAATTAGCACTAATCAATTAAGAACGGCTTTTAAGTCACTCAGTATGACTATTGAGTGTGGAAAAGAGTCTTCGAATTGGCGAGAAAAATACTCAGTTGATGAGTCAGAAGCACATGAGGTGAGAGGGATGCTTTTCGTTCATAATTATGATGCTAATTATGAAAAGAGCTTTGATGAAGCTATTAATAGGATAAACCTTTCATCATTACCTGTAGCCCCGGGGTCTATTTTACACTTCCTAAACCCTTATGATATTCAGCGCCTTTATTCAATAGTGAATGATATTATGCGTTTAAAGAGTGAGGATGAGCTTCCCAAGAAATACACCTATTATTACCCTGATCTTGACATGATTCGACGCCAAGGTGATGTTTGGAATCAGCCTGCTACACTTGAGTCCTTGGTGGCTCCATACCTTATAATTAAGCACCCTAAGATAGAAAAAACAGAACCTGGGTATCTGATTTATTACAACCGTCCTGGAGAATCGCCCGAAGAGTTTGTTTATTTCCTTGATACTCTGTCAAGATATCAAATGCTGGAATCTGGACAGAAAATTCGTATACGAGTTACAGATAAGTCGGCAATAGATGACCTAAAAAGTGTGTTTGAAACAGCTAAGAGAAAGTATGTAAAAGCTTGGGGTTTTGATTCTGATCGTGAAGAAATTCTTAATGGAATTGATATAGAAAGAATTACATCTGTTACAAGCACATATAACCCTGGGGATATGGGGTGGCGAGATGAGTAAAAAACAACATGGGCCATCACTGTATTACGCTACAGATAAAAATGTTTTTGATGCATTAAATCAACATAAAGTCGATAACCCAACGGTTATGGAGCTATTTCAACGGAGAAATATAATTGTAGGCAAGAAAAACTCTCGTGAAGAATTGGCTAAGTATTTTTCAAGATTGACTCATGACTATTATGATCATAAGGCTATAGCAAATCGCTTAGGTATATCTTCCAGACGCGAAAGAGTTACCTCAATGGATATTGTAACTGAAGAGGAGTTTGATGATATTAAAGTTGCTATTGAAGAGTACAAAAAAGAACTAGAGAGTTCAGGTGAAGTGGTACAAGTTTCTCGTGATGGAGAAAGCCTAAGTGTAAATATCCAATACACGACAGTAGATTATAAGAAAAGTGAGTTTTCTCAAGTTCAAGTGCGTGATGGAACAATTGAGTTTGTAAAAACAGATAATGGTTATACAGTACGGAATACTGAAAATGATTATTTATCGGGGGCTCGAGATTCTTTATTTGGCAAAATTGAGAAGGAGAGTAAAAAAACACTTGAGAAAATTGACGTTTCACTTGCTGATATAACTTCTCATAAATTACGTTCAAAATTTTTTCATGAGTTAATGCTCAATTTACCTGGATATACTTTCATAGACGCTACATCGGTATATGTTTACAAAGCAATTCCTGAAATTAATGAGGACGATGAAAGTGATGTGTATGATGTTGATACTCATATAGATCGAATTGCCTTACGAGGAAAGGGGGTAAGTCGATCAGAAATATTAAATGACCTACTTGATGATGAAAATTTCTACATAATTAAAGTTGGTTGGAAAACAAAAGAAGATTTAGGTGCGGGTCATATTTATGACATTGAAGCTACATTCACGAATCCTAAAGACTGCGTTGGCTTTTCATTTATCCTAAATGGTGTTTATCCATATGAGGATGGAAGAATATCTGCTACCCGACGCTCTCCAGCAAAATTTGAAATAACAAGTATTTCTAATGATATAGAAGCAAAATCACGTGAGTTAGTAAAAGTATTAAGAAGTGAAAGTGAAAAGGGGGGTACGTAATGAATACAATGTACCGATGGTATCGTATTCAGTACCCTCGGGAAAATTTTGAAATTTCATCAATTATTGAAGGAAACCCTTTCACGAGTAAATCAAATTTTGGGTTTGCATTCATTAAGGATGAATTTGGGAATCTAAAATACAGGTTTCTTAAGCGTTCTAAACTAACCATTACTGTATTAGATGAAAATGGTGAGCCAGCGTATCAAGATGTCTTAACGGTTGACGTAATTGATTTTTCTATTTTCTATATTGACTCGTTTGTTTTTTTGCGAGTAGAAAACCCAGGTAGAAGCATTAGAGCATTGCTCAATACTCTTGAAAAATTAATTGGGTTAGGTTTCAGATGTAAAGCAGTTACGTTTGAAAAAATAAAACCTACTGAAATATTTTCTAACTTAGATGATACTAAGTTAGTAGGACTAAAAGTCACGGGTATACTTTCGGGTCAGAATCTTAAAGCTAATTTAGAACTTACATCAAATGAAGGTTTTGTCACTGACAATATAAAAATCCTTGAGGGAATGCGCTATAGCATCTCATCTGCAGTTATTGATGTGCTTTATGAAGGATTACGAGGTAGGGTTTCTCTGGCATCAACAGGTCTAGTGAAAGTAACTGGAAAGCTTACCCCCAAAATTATTCATATAATAGAAAAATCTCTTCCTAAGTCACTTTAAGCTAGAGTGGAAATATGTGTTAACGAGGTTGTAAATTACTCTCTGTAAAATAAGGGGATTTTACACCGTATTTGATTTTTACATTATGCGTAGAGCCCAGTCCAGAAGGGTTATGAAGGCTAATAAATCTTAAGTTTATCTAAGTTATAACGGGTTTATTCACCAACAGCAATGTCGATAAACTCTAGGGAATGATAAAGGCTTACAATATGCTTATGATTAATCCTGAATTGACTTCGTTTTTTAGGCACTGATTTTGGGTTGGAAACATTTTCAAGCTTGATACCGGGGTCATAATAGACATACCCCTCTGCCATGGCAGATAAAAATATTTCAAAATTTGTTCCTATCCCGAGTTCGATATTATTTCCATAGTAATATTCCCGCTCACCTGTTTCCGTTTTACGCATCAAGCATGGAATATAAACCGCCTGTGAATGTTTCTTTTTCCAATGGTTCATTATTTTTGGAAAGCCCCAGCTAGCAGCAACTGTTTCAGTATGGTCGACCAGTGTGATTGCTCCATTCGCATCCGTGATTTTTGATGTGGCAGGATCAAAGCCCTTTAAGTGCATCATCAGGTTAGTTGTTTTGCAGTTTTTACCGACTAAGTGACGGCCACCGAAATTCATTCGATCTGGTTTTCCTGATTTATCAGCGTAACCAAACCTGCGGACGAACTCTCCTGCGCCAAGATCTGTATAAATGCCGCCGTTAGGTTCTGGTGTCATTAAGGTTGTTGGTTTTGCTTGTTTGATAGGGAAGCCTTTAACGCCAAATTGTTTTACTTCCCACCCAAGATAGTCTGGTTCAGCAAAACCGTTAGGAGAAATACCTAGCATGGCTTCAAGAGTATAGCCGCCGCCATTTTGAGCCTTGTAAGGTTTGGAAGTTAAATCTGAACTAAGTTTTTGACCAGCAATCCAGCCCATCTCGTGGACCTCTAACAGCTTGTCTAAGAGTGCGGATCTTGTGTCTTTGGGGATACCTTTATGTTGGATATCTAGCTGTCCAAATACATTGGTCGTCTTTATGAGAATAGTCTTTCCCAACTCATTGGATAGAGCACTTTCAGGGGTGGCGAGATAACTGTATACAGTTTCGTCGTCAGCAATGCCCAAAATAAGCCAACGGCCAAGTGCTCGACCTTCCTTTTGAGGTGACATCCAGCGGCTTGCCTTTACCTTTGAGCCTTGTAGGAACCCAGAAAATCGTACTTCTGGATATTGAGGGTAATAGATGAGCTTTGCATTTGGAGCTGGGTAGAGATTTCCTGTGGCATCTATCCATATAAGCTTTACTTGAGCTTGGTATTTAATCTGTCTCTTTGCGTCAGATGTTTTATTTGATGTTGATAAAGAAGCTTGGATATCACCAGTTGGAATAAAAGGAAGGTCTGTTAGGTGGGCCCCAAAATACGGCTGGTTTTTACTATTGTCATTTGGGGCCAGTTTTTTGATGTAGATTTTTGTTGCCCCAAAACTTGTCATTATGCCTACAACCGTATCAAGGCTTATCTGTTTTGAGTTCCCACAATCATAGGTGCCAATCATCAAGCAGCTTTACTTTTATTTTTTTTTGTCGCTGCAGTATTTTTAACTAAGTTATCCTGAGCCTTTAAAATATAGGGTTTCATCAGTTGAGCAACTGCGATAAAAACTGGTACAACAACACTATTACCAAATTGCTTGTAGGCTTGGGTGTCAGAGACAGGAATGACAAATTTACTCTCTTTAGGCTTATCAAAGCCCATGAGTCGCGCACATTCCTTGGGAGTTAATCTACGAGGGCGTTTTCTTGATCCTCTATCAATGAGAACTTCTGAACCATCCTTATAATAGCGGGCAGATAAAGTTCTCGTTGATCGGTCTTCTGCTGTGACTTTACCAAAACCAAAACCATTGCCTGCAGCCTTATGTTTTTTGGCATAATTTTGAAGGTATGTCCATAAGTTTGGCGTTAGTATGTATTTTTTATCTACGTCTTTGCTGGACTCTAGTATATCTCCAACCTTGGGCGTTTTTTTGGGGAAATATTTTTTTATTTTTGTAAGAGTAAGGTCGCGAGAGCCACCAAGGTCTTTTCTAAAAGCAATAAGAACAATACGCTCTCGATTTTGAGGTACAAAGTGCTTTCCATTAATAACTTTAGGGTCAGGATTATTTGTATCGAACTCGCGATCCACAACATCATAACCAAGTTCGTCAAGGGTATTCATTATTACCTGAAATGTCTTACCACGGTCATGGCTTTTTAGGTTCTTTACATTTTCTAACATGATCGCAATAGGACGTTTGGCATCAATAATCCGTGCGACATCAAAGAATAGCGTTCCTTGTGTTTCACATTCAAAGCCATGAGCCTTACCAAGAGAGTTTTTCTTAGAAACACCTGCTATTGAAAAAGGTTGGCAAGGAAAACCTGCGATTAAGACATCATGGTCAGGAATAGATTTTTGGATATGAGCGTATGTTAGCTTTTTGCTTATTCCTTCAGGCTGTGTTATTTCACGAATATCGCCATGAATTTCATGATCGCAATAGTAATTAGCAAGATAGGTCTTAACTGCATATTTATCATATTCACTTGTAAAGACGCACTTTCCTCCAGCTTTTTCAAAGCCTGTTCGGATGCCACCAATCCCCGCAAATAGGTCAATAAAGGTAAAATCATGAATATCATTTATTGGCTTAGAAGGTAGCATAGCTTCAAGCTCAACGCGTTCTGCATAGGTAAGCCAGCTTTGTTCGGGTTGTTTAATGCGTTCCTTCAGCCAGCGATTCACAACTTCTCTGGGGTGAAGTATTTTATCGGCTATGGCTTGTTGTGAGTAAATATTGGCGACTTTACTAAGTAGCTCATAGTCATTAAGTGATTGCATAATTAAAGCCGTATTCGATTTATTTTTGGGATATATGTGTGATTTATAGTCACATTTTCGTTCCTATGAGTCAAGAATACTATTGTCGATAATCATGAAAATTAAATAAATAATTGTATCTAACTTAGGTGTTTTAGAATTTAATCGAATAGCCACTTACTCTAAATTTTTAAATGGTATTCAATTCTAACGAGAGTAATTGGTTAAACATTAAAATTTAGCACTGCTATTAAGGTGGTCTTATTGCTAGAGTTTTCCTAGTGGTGGAGTGGAGTTGGTAGCTTGTGACCTACTTTATAGTTACCGCTTGTGGGTAGTAACTGCCAAGAACCTATTATGCCCTCCTTACAGAGGGAGGTAACTTTGATGGAACAATTTGAATGATAAGTTGTATATTATGAAAGTTAGTCAATCAATATTGATTCTATAATGACATGCCATGCTTTTAGGCTTAATTAAACGATTTATAACTTAATAGGTGATACGACAAATGGTTTTATCTCACTACTTAAACAATTAATTATATTTTCTTTGTTTCTATGATGCATTTGTTGGTAGAAACTATTGAATAATATGTTGAATATTACTGTAATGTTTTTGGATGTTCGAATAAAAACTTCAGAAGCTTTGAGCGATTTATTCTTTTCAAATTTTGGCAGGTCAGCAAGTGAACTAAGATGTGCCATGTTTTGCAATGTGGCTGTATGGGCATCTTCGCATAAGAGCTTGTAGTCATTATGAAGGTTTGTATAGCATTTGTTTACTGTAGAGCAACTAGTGAAAATAGTTTGCTTAGCTGAAGTTTCAAACAGCTTATACACTCTTTTTTCGGTTAGTTGATCGCTTTCCTCAATTCCGCTGACCCCTTTAACAAAATTTTCGATCGATATTCTAAGCATCACTCTTGATGCTTTGTAGTTACCATTTGACCAGTTAAACAGTGATGACCCTAAATCTGAAACTGCTTCTGATAGCCTGTTTATAATGTCGTTAGTACACCTACTATTAAGTCTAAAAAAAATATCTTTATTGTGCGTTAATTCTGCATTCCATGTTACTGCAGAGAAGTAGCACTTATGCATTTTTTTAAGTGAAGATGCATATTCATGCTGTTTTATATTTTCTGAAATACTATAGCCGATGAGGTATTCCTTAAGCCTTTTAAAATCAGTAGCACATTCTCTGGACATTTTACTTAGCTAGTTTTCTAATCGTTTCGTTCCATGAAAATCCAGTTGTTTTTCGTTCCTCTGTTAACCGTTTTATTTTTTCAATACTTCCTGTAATTAAAGCGAGAGCATCAACCATTTCCTCTAACTTAGCATCATCAAGTTCATTACACTTGCATACAATCATTCCAATAAGCTCATACTTAGACCTCTTGTCGATTCTTGTTATATCAACTCCAAGTACATCATTTGCAAATGATGCAATATCTTCATTTTTCGGGAAAATATTTTTATCTTGAAATAGTCTTGGAAGTACGCCTATTAGGTAATGAATATTAGGGTTAGGTGATGCATACTTTTTAGCAGCTCCAACAACGGAGCTTTGAGTCTGTAGCTGATTTCTTAGTATAAACGGAATATCACCTAATTTAAGTTTCCGTTTTGAATCGAGTAACCAAGAAAGTTCCTCAATAAAATCAATTGCATATTTTATGTTTGTCTCATCAGTTATTGCTCTATTAATAGACTTTTTAGATTTATTCATTTTCATCAACTCTATTTGTGAGTTCTGTAGTAATTTTTGTGATTGCAGTTTTTGCTTCAGGATTATGTCCTGAAAGTATATGCACTTGATCTAGCTGACCTTGTGCTATCGCAACACGTTTAGGTAATGATACAGGGTAGAGGTGTTGTCGCCAATACAGGTCTTTTTCTAAATTTTTCTTAGCATTTCGATAAACTAGAGTATTAGATTCTGTTAGAGTTAAAACAAGACCAGCGCAATTTAAATCAAGTCCAAAATTTTCTTTTTTTTCTTCAATAATGCTTTTAAGAAGGTCAATACCTGTAAGAGATATTGGATCAGCTTTAACAGGTATAAGGTAATAGTTTGAAGCAATCAAGGCACTGGTCATCCACACTGAAGGTGTAGGCGGTGTATCTAGGACAACATAATCATATTTGTCTTCAATTTTACTTAAATAGTTTTTCAGTCTATTCTCTCTTCCTTCACCTGGTGCCATCTCAAGACGGTAGAGTTCTAAGTTGCCAGGAATTAAATCAAAGTCATTTGAAACATTAACAACTTCTATACTTTCAAGGTTTTTAGGAGCAAGAGGCTGACCATTACAAACTGAACTTGCAAATACTCTAGTGCTTCTATCAAATATTTTTAGTATTGTATCTCCATCATTAGATAAGTGCTCCATATACTTTTCCGGGGTCATTAAGCATTGAGTGGCATTAAACTGAGGGTCTACATCAATTAAAAGAACCCGTTTTTGATGTCGTTTAGACAAGCAGTCAGCAATGTTAATTGCAAGAGTGGTTTTTGCTACGCCACCCTTCATATTTATGAGGCTTATAATTTTCAATTTATTAATCTCCGTTACGGCTAATGTTTGTTTAAGTTAGCTGATCATTAAATATAGAGAAATCGCTTAAAATTACGACGCATAAAATGGTCTAGTTGGGTATTTTTTTGGTTGTAAATAATACAGCGTAATGAATTGCTTATTTTTTCTTATTTTATTATCAGGTAAATCAAGGAGCTTATGAGCTTTGAACCAGTTGTCGCTTAAAGTTAAGTATCAATAAAAGTAAGGTTTGGACAAAATATTACCTCTAGATGAAGGTGAAACTAGTTTATTAAAAACCTCTTGATTATAAATGTAGGCATATAAGATTCAATTTTTTTTCTTCGAGGATGATGATAATGAAATTAAATCTCGTATAAAATATTTTATTTCGTCACGCCAAATGTCATTATGGTTACCAATGATGTTTTTTGATACTTGGACATTTAGATAAGGGTTACGCGGTTTTGTTCTGTCTAGAGATTCAAGAACAACTCCTTTGAACTTGGCAATTCCCAAATTTGAGCTTTTTGACCAAGTATCAGGCAGAGTGTTCACATGTTTATTGTGAAGTTCACTTTTTGCTCCAGCTTCTTTTTTTAACATATGCGTCATATATGGTTTTGCATGGCCTACAGCGATGATGTCAACATAAGCTTCTTTTGTAAGATGGACACCAACATGCTTAGATGTGCAGAAATTTCTAGTAATATTATTGTGTGTTTCAAAAATGGTTGAAAATACTCTGCCCGCTGGGAATGCCCATCGTGTAGCAAGATCACATTCTGATGTAAGAATCACTAATTTTGGTAATTGTTCGTCCGGGTATTCTAAGCAGCTCTCTTGAGATAAGTCATAAAGTGGCCCAAACCTTAAAGCTTCAAAAGCAGGGTTTAAAAGTACAACAAGATCCCCGAATCCATTAGCTACTGTAGTTTCACCAAAAGGTCTCCCTTCAATAAAGCGTTCTGCGAATATCGACTGTAATGATGAAAAAACAACGGCGGCTCCAAAACTATGACCAATTGTTATCATTTTATTATTTGCAGTTTTATTAGCCTTGATAAGTGATTCTAGTTCTAATAATGTGCTTGAAACACCAATCTGGCCTATCTCTTGAGCTGTGTTTTTTCTGTCCCAAAAGGTTAATATTTCTCCATATTTCAGTAGCGGCACTTTAGTTTTGGTGAATGGTACTTTGATGTCTAGTGATGATCCTCTCCAGCCTATATAAAGCCCTAAAACTTCACGTCCACTACCTCCTTTCTTTAGTTCTAGCTCTGCAGACTGTTCTAATAGCTCTCTAAATGACTCTATATTTGGATCATTAACTTTGGCTGAATGGTGCCAACCGTGTACAAAAGTGATAAGTAAAATATCTTTATCTTCAGCTAATTTTTTGTAGTGTTTTATTACATTGTTTTTTTGTTTAGGGCTTCTCAATTGCCCTTGGTCGTCGTATTCAATAAATGATAAGTGGTATTTTCGTTGAGTATTTGAGTTGGCTAGCTGTATAGCATTTACATTACATTCGCCCTTTTTAGTATAGGGGCATACAGAGTCACTACTGGGTCTGAAGGTTTTATTACTTGCACAAGATGTTAAAAAAACAAGCGAAGTAATTATGAGTATTTTGTATTTCATTGGAGCGTCCTTTTAAATTATATTAATCCATCACTCGTTTGCCACATGAAAACTAGTAGGGCAGATTGCTCCATATTGGTAGCAATCTTTATTCATAGAGTATCTTTAGATTCTTTCCATAATTAGCAATATTACTGCTTATATTTACATTAGTGTAAATTTTTGATAAATAATCGATTTAACAATTTTTAGAATATATCTTTAAATTAAAGTCGCAAATATTCTACAAATTAATGCTGTAAAAGGTTGCAGCTCTATCATGAAGAACTCTTAGCCCTAGCTAGGAAAGGTAAATTCAAGCTCTAGCGTAGATATTTATTGGTTCTGTTCTGTGCGCCTAAGCGTGCAGAATTGTCCTCGTCCAGAGGGCAACCAACAAGTATGACTGCGCCCATGCGCTGACAAACAATTAATGTTCCCCAGAACATTAATTGTGTTGCTTGTGTTCGTCGTCGTAAGGCAGCCCTAGCTGGCGCTCGACTCCCGGGAATATTGTGAGCGTACAGCGAAACCCGTAGGGGTAAAAAGCTTTCATCGCCAGATGAAGGATTTGTAACCAATAGTATCGGGAGTCGAGCGCCAGCGTAGACGACGAACGGGTGAATTTTAGATAGCGCAAAATGTTCAATGCAGCGTTATCTAAAAGAGGGTTTTAACCCTACCATGCCACTGGACGTTCAGGAAGGTGGTGTGAGGCGAACTGCCTTTTGATAGGGCGTTCAGCCCTGTTAAAAGGCAAGAGGAAGGCTCCTTTTCATGTTGTTGCGCTAGCAAGAGCATGAATTCTTTTGATTATTGGCGAGCGTCCTTCTTTAACGTAAATGGATGAATAACATGGGTGAATGTGCTGGGAAGACTTTATTTTCCATTGCATTTATCGACGTTTTCATCGGATTCAGTTCTTTTCAGGTCTTTGGTGGCCAATTATTTAAGCTAAAAACAGGTAGTTTTTCTCGATGTTTATTTTGAATTTTTACTCGCTCACCTGCAACGGGAACTGTTTCTATTAAATTAAACAGTCGCTTTAGGCGAGCTGCGAATTTAGAGTTGGGGCAGACATAATGAACGCTTTGATATTGCCCTTGTTTTATAGCTTGTAAGTAATACGAAAAAATTGCTTCGTATCGCTTTTTTGTTTTAACAGAACGTTCTAGTTCTACGGCTATTGTTAGTTGGTTTTTATCCGTCACAATGGCATCTGGCCGTTTGCCTATTTGTTTAGGTAATAAGCTACCTAAATGCCAGTTTTGCCATAAGGCTCTTTCAGCATTAAATCGGGCTTGTTGTAAATCTAAGTGATGCTGCATCATTACAGGCTTTATTTTAGATGGTTGAAAATAAGGCCGTACTTGCATTTCTTCATTTTCTTGCCATGCCATTAATAGTCCATTGGCAGTAATTCCCCATATTTTGTATTTTAGATCGTCGACATAAAAAACTTTTATTAGCTGCTGTTTTTCCAGCTTCGCTAGGCTCTTGTATGTAGCCGATAACGAGATATTTAGCCATTGCGCCATCATGGGTGCTGAACTCCATGTTTCGTCCCTTAGAAGCGTTAACAGGGTTTGTTGTTTTAGTTCTGAGCGCCGTATGCGTTCTTTATAGCTTTTAATCAACATCAAGCAATTCCTCGCTAAAGCTTTGCTGTTTCAGATGCTGTTTTTGAATAGAGCTTAAATTTTCAGAGCTAAAGGTACTTGGTTGTAGCCATTCTTGCTTTTTTTCTACGTTGATAGGTGATGTGAAAACAAAATCAGCTAGGCCATTACCAAATAACACGGCACAACCAGAAGGTAAGGATTGCAGCATATTGGTATCAATCAGACAGCGTTCAGCTTGTTTAAGCATTCTTTCTGATGTTTTTAGTTCTGTTAGTGCCGCACTGGTATCAAACCGTCGTACTTCTTGGTCGACTTGTATTTTTCCACTCATACGGGCTAGCCAGTCTGCTGTGTCGGGGTCATTTACTTTATAAGTAAGCTTTATTGAACAATTTTCATTAATGGATGAAACAACAGAGTCGGGGTTAATGTCGCTAGGGCAGTCACGTAAATCACCTAAACTTTGATGCGCTAAAATCACGTGAGCATATTTATCTCTGATTGCGCCGAGTGCTTCTAGTGTGGGTTTGCTTATGAGGTATTTAAATTCGTCTAGGAAAAGACATACATGTCTTGCATTATCTCTGTCACGGCTTTCACAGCTTTGAATGACGGCAAGAACGAACATCCTTTGTAGTTTCAATATGCGCGGATTTCGCATTGAGCCTCGTACATAAATCACAGCCCCTTCGTAGATTGCTTGTTCTAAATCTAGTCCGCCTGAAATATTCACTACAGGCAAGGATGCCACCTCTTCAAGGTCATCTTTGAACTTAGGTGCATTCTCCAATGCTTCACTACTTTCACCGAAGAATTGAGAAACTTGTTTTGTGAAATTGTTATGTTCGGTTTGTGTTGTTGAGAAAAGCCTTGCAGCTTTTCTATCGTTTAGTCGGTAGAAATCTGCATCAGTTCCTTTTTCCGATAAGCCAAAAGCCGCGCCGAGTATTTCTTCTACCTGCATAGGGGACTTGTTCAATAAAGGGTTCCATTGGCCAAGGTCGCCTGTTAGATCAATATAGTGAAAGGGGAGGTGTGCCTTATGAGCAGCTTGACCAAGTACATGAGGTAAGTACTCATCTTCTTTTGGGTCGATAACAATTACAGCCTCACCAAATAAAGCGGCTTGAGTAAGCATTACGCCTGCCGCAACACCTTTACCTGAACCCGTGGTTCCAACAAGGTCAATGTGACTTGATAACCATTTGTCTCTGGGGATTCTTACCGGGTCATTATCTGCGGTGAGCCCAATAAAGATGCTACCTCTTTGATAGTGCTTCTCAACATTAAACCGTGTTTTTTGCTTCGGTATGATTTTGCTTAACTTTCTTATATCTGTGTATATATCTCTTTCAAGTGCAGTGGTTCTATGGAGTTTGTCTTTGATACCGTCAAACCATGCTGAAGTCGCTCTAAAAAATAAAAAAGCGGCTATACCTGAAGGTATTAATCCTAAGGTATAGGCGTACAGATGTTTGTTTTCAAGGTGATAATCCTCACCTCTAAGAGCTTGGCCAATATCTGGTAAAAAGAAATAGAGGCCAATTTGGCTAATGATGGTTAATAAGGCAACCGTAAAAAACAAAGCCTTCATCTGTACGTTCTTTGTTAAGACAAAAAGAACAAAGAACCAGCCGCCAAGCAGACCAAATGCCCACCAAAAATTAGAAACGGTGGTTACCCAGTGATAAAAGGCTAAATCGATGTAATAGTCTTGTAGGTTATTTAATTTTTCTAAAGTCATTTAGATTTCTCCACAGTTTATGAGTGTTTAATAACAGTTGATATTTGTAATATCAGTAATATAAGGAGGTTTCTGTATCCCTTATGTCGCATGGCTTCCAAGCAATTAGCGCCACCTCTTATGCGTAAACTGACTACTTTTTATGCGTGTTTTTGCCACCTTTTATGCTTAAAAATGTCACCTTTTATGCGTGGATAACTAAGCTTATCCACAAGGTTTTCAACTGAAATAAGTGATTTTTTTGCGGCGGAGATAGAAACATGGGGAGGTGAAGGATAAAGAAGAATACCTTTATCAGAAGTGCTGAATTTTGCAGCAGGGTAAAGTAAGGAAACTCGTTTTGTTGCAAGAATGAACTTTTTTTTGAAACTTGTTTTTCTGGCATAATTGTTGCCAAATTGGTTTGCTAATTGTTCCCATGATATTGATTGAGGGCAAGACATTTTGTAATATCGGTAAGTTAGCCAACAGTAAATATCTGTAGCCATAGGGTAATGGCTGCAAGATTCAATGACACGTTGATCTATAGGTACAGCATGTTGTATAACGTCTTGGAAAAAAGACTCATCTAGGCATATGTTGGCTTCCCACTTGTTTGTTGTTACTGGACTCCATGCCAAAGTTGCATTGTTTGAAATGCGTATAGATTCCATGTTCCAAGAAGAGGAGTCTGAAGAAATCCACATAATTGAGCATGCTAGGAGTCTTTTTGTTTGTTCTTTAAAAGCCCTGGTTGTGCCGTTTTTACCACCGCTGCTTTGAATGCCCATAGAGTTTAAAAGTCTAGCTTGTGAGTTTCCAAGGTGGATTTCGCGACAAGATAGAATTTTAGCTTGAGTCGTTAAATATATGAGCAGTTGCCGTGCGTAGCTTCCATATGGCAACCCAATATCTTTTGGCGCTAATAAATGTAATGTGTAGCGTCCATTATTCCTAGTATATTCATTGGAATTTAAATCTTTAGTAGGCAACGAAGTGTTTGCCATAAAGCGTGGAATATAGCTAACAGTTCGCGCCTCAAATGCAGACTGGTTGGCTATTTCAAGTGCAGTATCAACAATATATTGTTGCGATCGTTTGTTAGCCATTGGAAGTTGTGTCCAAGGCTGAAATCAAATCTAAAATATCTTCAACTCGCCATGCTATACAGCGCTCGCCTAGTGTAATTGGGCTAGGGTAAATGCCCGATTTAACACCTTCAAGCCATGTTGTGCGACCTAGCGGTATTATGGCCGGAATTTGTTGTTTTCTATCCCCTATAATATCTTTAAGTCGTAAATACCCTGTGGATGGTATCGGATAAGTTTGCATTGTAGTGTCCTATGTTGCTCGTTAATGACGCTACTAATCTCTCATGGGGCTTTAATGTTTCAGTGCATATGCACCGTTATTTTATTAAAACGCATTATTATTTTTGATTAAACTTTTTACGCTAAGTTTTTGTTCTTCGGTACCTGTGGCTTTTAATTCCATTTCGGCGTTTAAGCTCTTAATTCCATTGAAAAGGGATTTTCCAACAGTGTCTGTCCCAACTCCTGCAATACCTGGGTAATGTCCCTTAAGCCGTCTAATTAAGTCACTTTTCTTTGAAATTCTACGAGTATCGCTCTTTAAAATCTCATGGTACAAAGCACCTATTAGATTGTGTAGAGCCGTTAATGTTTTTTTGTTAAGTTTTTCGTTTTTATCTTTCATAAATTCATTTTCCCTTTTAGACTTTTTAATTGTTTCTCCATCTGTTACCGAGAAGTCAGACTCAATAAGTTTGTATTGATAACCTTCTTTTGCCAAGAGGGCTATAACATCTCTTTCTAGGTAATATGAGCGGTAGCAGGGGGTAGTTCCAAAGTCATATGAAAGGGTAGATGATGGGTGTGGCAAACCAAATTCATCATAGTTCATATGGTTTTCATTTATTGCACAATAAAAATTAGGGGTTAGTTGGGCTACTAGAAGCTCACCGTGTTCTGATTCATATTCAATTTTGCTGCTTTTCGTCGCATGTAGTGTAAAACGCTCAATCTTTTCACCTCTTTCTTTATCTAAGATGATGGTTTTATGGTTGAGCTTAAAGAAACCGTCGAGGTTTACTGTTTTTGATGTCTTTTTTGAAACTAGCTTAAATAATTTCTTAATGCTTAAAAATACTGGTGCCTTGTACGGATTGATAAATGCCCATGATAAAAGTGATTTTTGAAAGTATTTTGTATGGATATTGTGTTCTAAAAGAATTTGTTCATACAGTGTTACCTTGATTCGGCCGTTTATTAAAAAATAACTTTGAAGTTGCTCATTTAAAACTGAATTAAATTCATTTTCGTTAATACACATCGAACTTATGCCATGAAGAGTTAGGAAATTAGTGCCTTCATAGTCAATTTTTTTAGATATATTATCTTCCATGCTTATTACCTTTTAGTTTATCCAAATAATCTGCCCATATTTGCAACATCTTCCGTCGTTCCTCAAGGTACTGTGCGCGGTTATAAGCGGCTCGCACTTCATTTGAGTCTTTATGTGAAAGCTGGGCTTCAATAGCGTCTGGGTTAAAGCCCATTTCATTAAGGAGAGTTGATGCTGTAGTTCTAAATCCATGCGGAGTTATTGTTTCATTACAAAAGCCCATGGTTCTTAGGGCAAGCCTTAAAGCGTTGTCGCTCATTGGTCTTGCTCGACTGCGTGCGCCGGTAAAGACATACTTATACCTACTAGTTAATGGTTGAATTTCCTTAAGTATGTTTGCTGCTTGTGTGCTTAAAGGAACTATATGGTTTGTTTCATTATCGAGTTTGGTGGCTTTTAAAGTTTTCATCCTTTTGACGGGAATTGTCCAAGTTGCGTTGTCAAAATTAATTTCAGACCATTCAGCTTGTCTTAACTCGCCTGGCCTGAGCATGACAAGGGGAGAAAGTTGAAGTGCGCACCGTACTACGAAGGTGCCTTTGTACAGGTCGATGGCTTGTAAAAGTTTAGCGAGTTCATCGGGGTCTTTAATAGCTGCAAAATGTTTTTTTCTATGGGAGGGGAGGGCACCTTTTATATCGGCTGTTTGGTCGCGTTGGGCTCTGCCAGTGGCAACAGCGTATCTAAAGACTTGGCCACATACATGCCTAACTCGGTGTGCTGATTCTAGTGCGCCCCTAGCTTGTACACGGCGCATTAGGTCTAAAATCTCTGGAGGCTCGACTTCATGGATAGGTCGTTCTCCCACCCATGGAAAAACATCGTTTTCTAGCCTAGAAATTAGTCTTTTTGCGTGGCTTTCAACCCAAGTGTCCTTGAATTCTGTAAACCACTCCCGAGCAACTATCTCAAAGGTGTTTTCATTTAATTTTTTGTATGAAGACTTTTGTATTTTCTTTTGTGCGCTTGGGTCAATGTTATCCCTAACTTTGCGGTGTGCTGTATCGTGAATAATACGGGCGTCTTTGAGACCTATTTCTGGGTATATACCAAGGGCTAATGTTTTGAACTTCCCATTAAACCGATAGTTGTAACGCCAGTACTTCCCTTTTTGGTTTATAAGCAAATATAAGCCGCCACCATCAGTTAGTTTGTGAGGCTTACCACCACTAGCTACAAGTTTGGCTTTTTTTATAGCTGTATCCGTCAAGTTGCGCTTCATATCGATTACCAAAGAAATGAGGGTATCTGAGAAAAAAGTAAGCTAGATACCCTTTTAACTACCCTCATATTTGAGGGTATCTGCCGAATCTTATGGTATCACATGGAATATAGTGAGGCATTAAAAAGCCCGCTGTTAGGCGGGCTATAAGGGTTTTTCGGTTCTCAATGAACCAGTTGTTGGTGGAGGCGGCGGGAATTGAACCCGCGTCCGCAAGCACTCCGCCCTCGGCTCTACATGCTTATCCTATAACTTTTAGTTTAATTATTAGCTACCCGATAGGCTAGGAAGACCAATAACGATTTCGGTTAAGTTTTAGTATATCCGCCCCGAACAAGCTTCAATACGATCTTATGAGCTATGATGCCTGAAATGATCCGAAGATCGCTGGACGCATAAGCACGGCTCCAGTCAGACAGCAATCTCACTGTTTCTTAGGCAGCGATTGCGTAGTTGTCGTCGTTTGCAACTATAAGTTTTCAGATGTTTTACGAGATTACTGAAAGCTCGGCATGCACCTAAGGTTTTGCTACCCACGTCGAAGCCAGGTCGCCCCCTTTGGTCTTAGTTTTGATACTATACGCGAGTATAAGTTCACAAAAAAGAAAAGAGTGCTCTGTAAATATATTATGAATTGGAATTTTTAATGGTACCTAACAAGTTATTGCCCTTGGCGTTCGTTGTTTTCTTTTCATTATTAGCCATTATTTTGTTACCAAGCTTTTCTAATTTGGGAGACATTGTGGGGTACGCGGTTAAAGAGGAGTACAAAGGCATTGCTTTGATGACGTTTCTTAAAGCAGAACTCATTATTATTGTGACGGTATGGGGGATATTATTAACCTTTAAGGAGCCTCAAGAAATAGTTGATGGCGATACTCATGTTAAACGGCACTTGGTTCTCATTGTGTTTATAGTCGGGCAAGTGTTTATGGGGTTTTTTGCAGGTGGAATTCTAGTCCATCAAGATGCTTCTTGGTACCAAGTGCTCCATGACTCTGCTGAGGTTATGCCATCACAGGCAGTCATTTTATTGATTTGCTACCCACTTTATTTGTTTTTTGGGGGTGGTGCTTATCTCTATGCAAGAACTCGGTTGTTTAGGTTCACAAGAAACAAAGCGATTCCTTTTTTGGTGCTAACGTTTGCACCATTCTCATTTTTACCGTATTACGATGCGAGCATGTTAATGGTTAACCGTGATGTGGCTGACTTGGCCTATGTGCTTGTGTATTGGCTTTTAAGTGTTAGCTGGGTAGCTATTGGTGTGGGCTATATTCTGTTTAAATCTTCACAAGAGATTCTTAAAGGCCTAAGCGACCCGTTTGAAGAGATGTAAATAAAACAAGAAGGTGCGCCTGTTAACCATGTTTTAAAATGCGCTGTTTTTCGCGTTGCCAATCGTTATTTTTAGACGTGGCGCGTTTATCGTGAAGTTTTTTCCCCTTTCCGGTACCTATTTCAAGCTTTACCCGGCTTTTTATCCAGTACATAGAAAGCGGTACGATGGTGTAGCCTTTTCGGTCAACTAATGAAATAAGGCTATCTAACTCACGGCGGTTTAATAATAGCTTTCTTAGGCGAGTTTGGTGCGGGTCAATATGTGTTGAAGCTGATAATAAAGGAGATATATGTGCGCCAGATAACCACGCTTCACCTTTTTGCAAGGTTATATAGCTCTCTTTAAGTTGGACGCGACCATCCCGTATACTTTTAACTTCCCAGCCTTCGAGTACTAGACCTGCCTCAAAACGTTGTTCAATAAAATAGTCGTGAGTCGCCTTTTTATTTGATGCAATAGAGTTATTTTTAGGTTTTTTCTTTTTACCAGCCATAAGGACCATTCTATTCTAGCAATCTATTTTTAGCTACAACGATGACGTGCATTGAGCGTTTATTAAGCAATTTGTAAATGAATAATTACAAGTAATAGTATGTTTATTAACTTGGTTAAATTGTTAAGTTGGGTATAGTTAATAACTATAGAAAATAGGGCTTATTAGTATGAGTAAAATTTCACAACATGGGCAGTGGTCGTCACGTTTCGCTTTTATATTAGCGGCGACGGGTTCTGCGGTTGGGCTTGGAAACATATGGAAGTTTCCTTACATAACTGGCGAAAACGGCGGTGGCGCATTTGTTCTCGTCTATTTGTTATGTATTTTAGCAATTGGCATACCCATTATGATGGCAGAAGTGATGCTGGGGCGTCGAGGAAGAAAAAGTCCTGTAAACACCATGCGGGATTTGGCTAAAGAGGCAAGCGCTAGTCCATTATGGGTTTGGTTAGGTTGGCTCGGTGTGATTGCTGGGTTTTTAATTTTATCGTATTACAGCGTTATTGCTGGTTGGGCAATGGCCTATGTTGTGCGTGTCGCATCGGGAACGTTTGAAGGCGCAACAGCTGACGGTGTGAGTAATATTTTTAGTCAATTTATTGCGGACCCAGAAAAGTTATTAGCGTGGCACAGTCTCTTCATGATTGTGACAATGTTAGTTGTTGCACGGGGCGTAAAAGGGTTAGAGAGAACAGTTAAATTCTTAATGCCGGCTCTATTTGTTATTTTAATTTTGTTAATCGGGTATGCCATTGATCAAGGTTCTTTTGAAGAGGGTGTTTATTTCTTGTTTAATCCGGATTTTAGCAAGATAAATAGTGATGGTGTTTTAACAGCAATGGGGCATGCATTTTTTACACTGAGCCTTGGCATGGGCGCGATTATGGTTTACGGAGCCTATTTGCCATCTAAGGTCTCAATTGGTTCTACCGTTGTACTGATTGCGTTGGCTGATACTTTGGTGGCTTTGTTAGCCGGTTTGGTTATTTTTCCTATTGTGTTTGCAAATGGATTAGAACCGGGTAGTGGCCCCGGGCTTATTTTTCAAACATTGCCTATAGCCTTCGGTCACATGGCGTTTGGTTCTTTTTTTGGTACCTTGTTTTTTGTTTTATTGGTATTTGCAGCATGGTCTTCAGCTATTTCGTTAATTGAACCAGCGGTTGCTTGGCTGGTTGAAAATAAAAAAATGAGCCGTATGCGTGCCTGTATATGGGCAGGTCTTATTACTTGGGTGGTAGGGATTGGAACGGTACTATCGTTTAATTTGGGTTCTGATATTAAGGTGTTTGACAAAACATTCTTTGATTTACTGGATTATTTAACAGCCAATATTATGTTGCCGTTAGGTGGCCTATGCATTGCAATATTTGCTGGCTGGGTAATGAATAAAGATAACAGTGCTAAAGAATTGAATTTTCATTATTCTTGGGTCAATGGTATTTGGCGTTTTTTAATAAGATTCGTGTCGCCTATAGCCGTTATAGCTGTTTTCTTAAATGTCATTGAGTTGATATAAGCAAATGAATCATGTTGAACGAAGCGCCTTGGTTCGTCACTCGGCATTAGATATGTTCCACTTAGTTAATGATGTTGCTGCGTACCCGGTTTTTCTTAAATGGTGTAAAAGCAGTCAAGTGCTATCTGAATCATCGAATGAGATGACTGCAGAGCTTGAAGTTGCATGGAAGGTATTACATAAGACCTTTACGACAAAAAACAAACTGGAAGAGGGTGAGAGTATTCAGCTTGAATTAGTGGATGGGCCTTTTAAATCGATGCAAGGTGAGTGGAAATTTAAGCACCTTCGTGAGGATGCTTGTAAAATAACCATGGAAATAGATTTTGAATTTAAAAGTTCGGTGAGTAATATGGTGTTTTCTGCCATTTTTACACAAATTTGTGGGTCATTAATGGACTCTTTTATTAAGCGAGCAGATGTGGTTTATGGGTAATGTTGAAGTGGCTTATGCCACACCAGAAAAACAATTAATTTTAACGGTGCCATTCAACGAAGCATTGGTGGCGAAAGAAGCAATCAGCTTATCGGGCATGTTAGAACGTTTCCCCGAGATAGACCTTGCAGAAAATTCGATTGGTATTTTTAGTAAACCTTGCAAACTAGATACGATTTTACGAGAAGGTGATAGAGTGGAAATTTACCGTCCGTTAATTGCAGACCCAAAAGAAGTAAGGCGCCAAAGGGCCGAAGCAGGTAAGGCGACTAAAAAAGGAGCACGGGCTGCAAAAGGTTAGTTTAGCTTGAATTAGTTAAAAATTAGATTATATTAAGGTTATGGGGATTCGAAACGCTTATGTTTTAAAGGTTATCACGTTCAGTGAGGCTACCCCATGCCTACATAAAGACCTACTTCTAGCTACATTTCTGCTGCCGCTGCGCGGCTAAATAACACTAACCTGGCGAGGTAAAACGTGATTACCAAAAATTGTAATTAAGTAATGTCATCGCTGGTGGCATTTGGAGTATAGAAATGAGTAAAGAAAAATTAATAATATTTGATACGACCTTACGTGACGGTGAGCAAAGCCCTGGTGCATCAATGACACCTGAAGAAAAGTTGCGTATTGCTAAAGCGCTTGAAAAAATGAAGGTGGATATTATTGAGGCTGGTTTTCCAGTATCAAGTGAAGGCGACTTTCTAGCTGTGCAAGGCATCGCGCGCGCAGTAAAAGACAGTGTGGTATGTGGCTTAGCACGAGCTAATAAATTAGATATTAATAGGGCAGGTGAAGCGCTTAAAGATGCAAATGCATCGCGTATTCATACGTTTATTGCAACATCACCTCTGCATATGCGTGAAAAGTTACAAATGGAACCAGACCAGGTTCTTGAGCAAGCAATAAAAGCCGTTAAATTAGCTAGAAACTATACGGAAAATATTGAATTTTCCCCTGAAGATGCAGGACGTTCAGACCTTGATTTTTTATGTCGTGTTATTGAAGCGGTGATTGATGCCGGTGCAACAACAATTAATATTCCCGATACGGTGGGTTATAACTTGCCTGAGCAATATGGAAATACGATTCGCCAGTTGATTGAAAACGTACCTAACTCAGACAAGGCTATTTTTTCCACACACTGCCATAATGACTTGGGTTTAGCGGTTGCGAACTCCCTTGCCGGCGTAATGAATGGTGCTAGGCAGGTCGAGTGCTCTATAAATGGGATGGGCGAAAGAGCCGGTAATGCCGCGCTTGAAGAGATTGTGATGGCTGTTCGAACACGGCAAGATATGTTTTCTTGTGAAACAAGGTTAGATACAACACAAATCATGACGTGCTCACGCTTGGTCTCAGGTATTACAGGGTTTGCTGTTCAACCCAATAAGGCAATAGTGGGTGCAAATGCATTTGCGCATGAGTCTGGTATTCACCAAGATGGTGTATTAAAAGCGCGCGAAACGTATGAAATTATGCGTGCTGAAGACGTGGGTCTTAGTTCTAACAAATTAGTGCTTGGTAAACTGTCTGGGCGCAGCGCTTTTAAAGATCGTTTAGTGACACTAAATATTGGTATTGAAAGTGAAGAAGAGCTAAATAAAGCGTTTAGGCGCTTCAAAGACTTAGCGGATAAGAAAACAGAAATTTTTGATGAAGATATTCATGCGTTAGTGTCTGACTTTAAAATGGAAGAAATTTTTGCTGAGTCAATTAAACTCATTTCTATTAAAGCATGTTCAGAAACAGGTGAGGTGCCTCAGGCTAGTATCACTGTATTGATTGAAGATGAAGAAAAAACAGCCAGTGCGACGGGGGGTGGCTTGGTTGATGCCACGTTTAAAGCCATTGAAAGTGTTGTTACTAGCGGTGCTAGTTTACAGCTGTACTCGGTCAGCAATGTCACAAAAGGGACGGATTCATTGGGTGAAGTTGCGGTTCGGCTAGAGTTGGATGGAGAGATTGTTAATGGTCAAGGTTCTGATACAGATATTGCTATAGCCTCGGCAAAAGCGTACGTAAATGCGCTTAATAAACTATTGGCGCCTACAGAGCGAATTCATCCGCAAACGTATGAAGGTATTTAAGGTCTGCTGATATGAAAAAAAGCCCGGTTTTCCGGGCTTTTTTTATTTAAGTGGGTCGTTGTTTGCGAGGAGAAAGTGCGCTCTAGCAAGCGCTATGGGTTTGTCAGGGTCATCTTGCCACGTCTTTATATTACATAAGGCAACGCGCTTACCTAATCGAATTATGTCGCAATGTGAATACGTTGTTAAGGTTTGTCCTGGCCTTAAATAATCTATCGAAAAGTCGATTATTTTAGGGACCCGGTTTAGTTCCACTTCCCAAAGTAAGTGAAACAAGGCTGCGTTTTCCATAAACCCAGCGACTACGCCGCCATGTAGAGCGGGTAAAGCAGGATTGCCAATATTGTTTTCTTGGAAATTTAGAGTGGAAACAATCTGTTCGCCAACCATGCTTGTTTCAACACCTATTGCTTTAGCATAGGGAATGAGTTCAACCAGCCCAGCATAATCATGACGAGATTTTAATTCATTAATGGTTTCGAATAATTGCATTTAGTTGATTGGAAAACTTTTATTGGATCGCATAAATGTTGCCGCCGCAGTAGCAATAGGTGTATTAATGTCATCGGTAAATACGGTGGTGCGTACAAAAGCAATCGTGCTAGTTAGTTTGTAACAATCTGCGTAAGCTTGAATGTTCTTGCCTGATGCAGCAGGGCTCACATAATCAACTCTAAGGTCTAATGTGGCCATGGCCTGTGTGTTGTTTTGAGCTTGAAAAATGGCTGCGCCGCATGCCGTATCAATTAGCGTTGTAATAGCACCGCTATGGACAATTTTATTATAAGGGTCACCAATAATATTGTCGGAATACGGCATTAATAATGTGACGGCTGTTAATTCCGCTGAAACCAGTTTTAAGTTTAAGAAGTTAGCATGCGGTGTGCGGCTAATTTGCTTTAGAAATGGATTAATGTTCGTACTCAAAACTTTTCGTCGTACTCAATACCAATAGCATGTAGTGCTCTTTCAAATAAGCCTTTTTCTTTGACTTCCCTTTTGGGAACGTCTACAACTTCTGTATTGATAGTCATTGGTTTGAATTCATTGCTTGGTTTGAAGTTACCTTTTAATGAGACGAGTTTTTCTTCTTCAAAAAACACTGTTAGACGTTCACGTTTTTTTTGTTTGCCTGCTATTTTCATATCATAAAAATAGTCCCAACGCCCATTATGGAATGGGTCAGATATAAGCGGTGTGCCTAGTAAGAATTTGACTTGTCTTTTGTCCATGCCTGGGCGAAGTTGATCAATAACTTCTTGAGTTAACGCATTCCCTTGTGGCACGTTGATTTTATAGACGCCTGGCAAGTTATCAGCGGTGGCACGTATTTTATCGTTTATTGATTCAGTTGTAGAACAGGCTGATATAAAACCTGTGACGATGAGAATCAATAGTAAAGTGAGAAGCTTTCGCATGTGGGGTCTTCTGTGTATGATTGTAAAATTGAGATGATACCTTATCTCTATATTTTATCCACTCTAAATTTGAGGCCCTAATGGAGTCAAAAGATATACGTTCTGCTGGTTTGAAGGTAACACTGCCGCGTTTAAAAATTCTGGATATGTTAGAAAGTAGTGGGAAGAAACACCTTTCTGCTGAGAATATGTACAAAGCATTGTTAGAAGAGGGCGAAGAAATTGGTTTAGCAACAGTCTATCGAGTGTTAACTCAGTTTGAAGGTGCTGGTTTGGTTAAACGCCACCATTTTGAGGGCGGGAATTCAGTTTTCGAATTGAGCCAAGGCGAACACCATGATCATATTTTATGCGTTAAATGTGGCAAAGTGGATGAGTTTCACGACGAGGTTATTGAGCAGCGCCAGTTAGATATCGCTAAACAAAAAGGTTATAAAATGACTGATCACAGCCTCTACATATATGGTGTATGTTCAGATTGCGCTAAATAGCTTTTTCGAGCATTTCTTGGGCGTGTGCTAATGTTTTCTCGGAAATATCAACGCCACCTAACATGCGTGCCACTTCTTCAATTCGTTGCGCTGAATTAAGTGACTGAACGAGCATTTTTGTTTGGTCAGATCCCTTAGATTTCTTAACGTATAAATGTGTATTTCCTTGGGACGCCACTTGCGGTAAGTGAGTAACGCATAGAATCTGTTTGTTATGCGCCAGTTCTTTTAGCTTCATGCCTACTGTTTCTGCAACACCTCCACCAATGCCGGCATCAACCTCATCGAAAACAAGCGTGGGTGTAATATTTGCTTGAGTGGCCACTACTTGAATTGCTAAGCTTATTCTTGATAATTCACCACCCGATGCCACTTTGTTGATAGGCATGGCTGGCATACCTGGGTTAGTGGTTACGAGGAATTGAATACTATCAAGGCCGTTTTCTTGCGGTCGGCTGTCAGCATCAACGTTGACTTGGATGGTAAAATGCCCATCGGGCAATCCTAGGGTTTTTAGTGTCTTGGTGATTTTCTTCTGGAGATTTTCACCTTCTTTAATACGTAGCGTTGAGAGTGCTTTTGCCGCTTTGCTGTAGTTTGACTCGGCTTGGATTATTTCATTAGTTAGACTTGCTAAACGCTCTTCATTATTTTCGAGCATCTCTAGCTGTTGTTTTAACGTTAATAATTGATTTGGGAGCTCTTTTGGTTCGACGTGAAGCTTTCGTGCAAGCTCATGCACCTTACCTAAACGCTGATCCAAAAGGTCGAGTTGTTCTGGGTCAGCGGATTGTTGATCTAGTGTATGACGTAGTTCTTTACAGGCTTCGTGTAGTTGAATGAGTGCGTCATTTATTTGTTCTGCCGTCGCGCTAAAACTATTTGATAACTCTGCTAATTCGCCAAGTGCTAATTGTGAACTGCTAAGTTGAGCGTGTATGGACATAGAGTCACGCTCGTATAAGGTTTGTGCTTGAGTTTCGCCAATTTCAATTATCTTGTTCATGTTAGATAAGCGGCTATGCTCACTCACTAAATCGTCATAAGAGAGGTCAGCTATGTCGGCCAACTCCAATTCCTCAATTTGATATTTTAGTAGTCGCTTTTCATTTTCGTGATCAGTATTTCCACCCGTTAAACTACTCAGCTCATCTGATAAAGTTCGCCAGTGCCGAAAGGCAACTTGACAACGTTCGAGGGTGTTTTTAGAAGGACATGAGTCATCCAATAACTGGCACTGTTTTGATGAATGGAGTAAATCAAGATGAGCATGTTGGCCATGAATGCTAACCAAGTATTGAGAAAATGATTGTAATGATTTTAAATTAACTTTTACGCCATTGATAAATGCACTAGAGCGGCCATCGCTGCTAACAGTGCGACGAATGAGGCATTCATCATCGTCAATGTCGTTATCTACTAGCCATTTTTTGGCGGATGCTACCGCGCTAATATCGAACTCTAATGTGATGTCTGCCTTATCCGTGCCGGGGCGCACTAAACCATTATCTGCCCGTTCGCCTAAGCACAGTTTCATTGCAGTTAGAAGGATTGATTTGCCAGCACCTGTTTCACCGGTTAGTACAGTTAAACCCTGATTTAACTCGAGGTTTAGTGATTCTACGACGGCTAGGCCTTTTACGTGAATTGATTGAAGCATAGGCGTTACGAAGGTGTACGGCTCCAGTCTAGTTTTTTTCTAAGAATATCAAAAAAATCATGATCAATAGGGTGCAATAAACGTATCTTTTTAGGGTGTTGTTGAATGCGAATAACGTCACCTTCTGAAATCAGTGGCAAAATGACATTGTCACAGGTGATTTGAGATTGTTGTTTTTCTCGCTGACTAACGCAAACCGTTATCGCGCTTTTACCATCGATAACAATGGGCCTATTGCTCAGTGTATGTGGATTAATCGGCACTAAAACAAGCGCATCGAGTGATGGTTCCATAATCGGGCCACTGCACGACAGCGCATAAGCGGTTGAGCCTGTTGGTGTTGCGATAATCAAACCGTCAGACCGATGTGTGTTTAAAAACTTACCATTGATTAATGTTTCAATTTCAATCAGGTTGGGTGAATTTGATCGGTGAATGGCCACTTCATTAAATGCAGTTTGTTCATGGATGATGCTCTCATCACGAACGATTTGTGCGTTAAGAATTATGCGGTCTTCTTCATGGTATTTGCCCGCTAAAATTTCTTTCAGTTTAACGGTCATTTCAGCTGGAGAAATATCAACTAAAAAGCCTAGTCTTCCTAGATTAATACCCAGTAATGGAATGTTCTCATTAACCAGGGCTCTAGCAGCAGATAGTAAGGTGCCGTCACCTCCAATGGACATAATTAAATCGCAATGTTTAGCGATGGAGGAGATGTCTTTGATACGCTCTTCATCAAATGCTCTGTGGGACGCTGTTTGAGGATCTGCATAGAGGTTTAGCCCCATGTCAGTTAATAAATCGCACAGGGTATTCACTGTATCCGAAATATCAGATGCATCGGGTTTTGAAATTAGGCCAATATTTTTAAATGTTATGCTCATACAACTCCTTTTCGTGGCAGAAATTTACCATGAAGTGGCCTTGGTGGTGTTTAAAATTTAACATTTATTAAATTATTATTAGTGTTACCGAGTAAGTGGCTTTTTAATTTAAGAATTTAACTTAATGATACAACGAGTCATGGTTTTTTTGAGGAATATAAATGATAATATTTTGTTATGAAACCTAATCAGCCAGAGCTTAATGAGCGTGCCCAACAATTACTAAAATTATTGGTTGAGCAATATATACATGATGGCCAACCGGTTGGTTCCAAATCATTGTCGCAAAGGCCTGAATTGGGGCTTAGTTCCGCTACTATTAGAAATGTTATGGCTGATCTTGAAGAGCAAGGGCTTATTCATTCGCCACATACTTCTGCAGGGCGTGTACCTACAAATACAGGTTACCGCTTTTTTGTTGACAGTTTGTTAACAGTACAAAAAGTGGAAACAGCTGAATTAGAGAAATTTAAGACAACGATAAAGCAGCAACCAGAAAACGGCCAAATACTCGCTAATGCTTCTCAGATGTTGTCAGGCATTACGCATTTGGCAGGTGTGGTTAGTTTGCCAAAGCGGGAGTCGGCAAGTTTCAGGCAAATTGAATTCATGCCGCTATCAAATGACAGGGTGTTGGTTATTTTGGTAACAAATGATCAAGAAGTGCATAACCGGGTCATTGAAATGCGTAAACCCTTCAGTGCATCTGAGCTTCAGCAGGCAGCCAATTATTTAAATAGTTTATTTGCAGGCCAGTCACTGAAAAAAATTAGCCAAATCATTGCTCACGAAATGAATGAGACACGTGAAAAAATGAACCAACTCATGGTGGATGCTATCGGTTTGGCCCATCAAAGTTTACAGACTGGGCAAACAACCGATGATATTGTTTTGTCGGGTGAAACCAATTTAATGGATTGCCATGAATTAACGAATAAGGACAGCTTGCGTCACTTATTTGAAGCATTTAGCCAGAAACAAGGCATCATGCATTTGTTGGATCGTTGTATGGATGCGGATGGTGTTCAAATATATATTGGTGATGAATCAGGTTATCAAGCATTTGATGGTTGTAGCTTTGTGACAGCACCTTACACGGTTGATAATGAAACAATTGGTGTGTTAGGGGTGATTGGCCCGACACGTATGGCATACGATAAAGTCATACCATTAGTAGATATTACTGCAAAATTTCTTGGTAATGCCTTGAAATCATAATTTTTGCCACCATTAATTACGTGCAACGCCATATGCTGGTACTTAAACAGCATGCTTGGCTACTATTAAAAACTAACTAAGAGGAAATGCTATGGGATCTGATGGCCAGACAGATCAGGAAGTTCATGAGGAAGAATTAGTAGACAATACTGAAGAAGCCTCTGTTCAAGACCCTGTGAATGGTGAATTGGTTGACGATGAAGTTGAAGCGGTCGACCTTCAAGCAGAATTAGATGCGGCGAATGCACGCGCTGATGAGAATTGGGAGAAAGTGCTGTTAGCTAAAGCCGAGGTTGAAAATATCCGCCGTCGCACCCAAAAAGATGTTGAAAAAGCACACCGTTTTTCGGTTGAAAAGTTTGCTAAAGACATGTTGCCGGTTGTCGATAGTATCGAAATGGGGCAAACGGCCGCATCAGAATCTACTAATGATGTTAGCGCTATTGTTGAAGGTATGGATTTAACGCATAAACAGTTGATTTCTTCACTTGAAAAATCAGGTGTTGAGCAAATTAACCCAGAAGGCGCGGTGTTTAATGCTGACCTTCATCAGGCAATATCTGTGGTGCCGAGTCCAGAGCATGAGCCGAACACGGTTATGCAGGTTTTTCAAAAAGGTTATAGCTTGAATGGGCGGTTATTGCGTCCTGCAATGGTTATTGTTTCACAAGCGCAACCACCGGCTGACACAAAGAAAATTGATGAGCAGGCTTGAAAATTAAATCCTGCTCCCCATATCTTAACTAACACAAATTAAATATTACTTTTCGGAGATACTCAAATGGCTAAAATTATTGGCATTGATTTAGGAACAACGAACTCATGTGTGGCCGTCTTAGATGGTGACAGCGCAAAAGTTCTTGAAAACAGTGAAGGTGCAAGAACAACGCCTTCTATTGTAGCGTTTACTGCAGAAGGTGACGTGCTTGTTGGTCAATCTGCAAAGCGTCAAGCGGTAACAAACCCAGAAAACACAATTTTTGCTTCTAAGCGTCTTATTGGCCGTATGTTCAAAGACGACGTGGTTCAAAAAGACGTTAGCATGGTGCCTTATCTGTCTCTTATACACATCTGACGCTGCCGACGAGCG
>OJBT01000064.1_pt1 | contig 43076 bp, 43 predicted proteins | sample 1591101 | NCBI WGS metagenome assembly OJBT01 (sample SAMN05416773, study PRJEB24817) | seawater metagenome | isolation source: Sea water | place: Canada:Atlantic | collected 2013-11
AGCCAGAGCCAGAGCCAGAGCCAGAGCCAGAGCCAGAGCCAGAGCCAGAGCCAGAACCAGAGCCAGAACCAGAACCAACGTCGGAGCATGGAGATGACGAGATTGAAGTGTCTCTTGATATGGGTGAGATAGATCAGTTGTTAGAGGAGACAGGAACAGCTGAAAAAGCAAATGGTGTAGAGGTGGATTTGGATGATATTGTTGACTCTGCCTTTGCAGAGCTTGAGAACGAATCAGTTGAAACAAGCTCCGGAACAGATAATGACGGTTTGATTGAGACAGCCGTAGAGAAAACAGAAACAGACACACCCAAAAAATAAATTGTTTGATGATTAATATTAGATTATTATAATATTTCTTAATTAAAGCTTGTTTGCGGATGGTAGTTTTAGATAAAAAAGTGGTCGACCCACGTTATTTATTTGGTTCTTTAATGCTTTCTATAGGTGTTTTAGGGTTTTATTTTGGTGGTTTGTGGAATTGGTTGGGCACAGTTGCCTTTGTATTTGTTGTATTACTCGATGTAGCCCTGCCCCAAGATGATAAACCGCGCAACCTAGAGTCAAATGGCTTGCAAAGCCTTGTGCTTTATTTGCAATTACCTTTTATTGCAGCGCTCTGGCTTATGTTTGCTCAAATGTTAAATGCAGGGCTGAGTAGCGGTGTTGAAATTGCAGGTGCAATATTCTCTATCTCTTTCTTAAGTGCATTAGGGGGCTTGCCGCCTTCGCATGAGCTGATGCATCGGCGTGGTAAGTTTGAACGATTTTACAGTTCCTTATACCTAACCATTTTCATGCTACCAATGAATGACTTGGGGCATGTGCGAGGGCATCATCTTAAAGTGGCAACGTCTGAAGATAGTGATACACCGCGTAGAGGTGAGCTTGTTTATACATTTGCCTTCCGCTCTTTATGGGGACAGTTTATAGATTCTGTTGAAATGGAGCGTGATCGTTTGCGCCGACAAAAAAGACCTTTGTGGACGACATCGGGCCGGTTCTTTCAGTCTGCTATAACGGTCACGATTTGGTTGCTGCTGTGGTTTTATATTGCAGGAATTCATGCAGCGCCCATGTTTTTGCTGACGATTGTAGTTTTTTTCTTGGTGTTAGGCGGTTTTAACTACACGCAACATTATGGCCTTATCAGAGTGGTGGGTGAGCCGATTGAACCACGTCATTCATGGAATCAACTGAAGCCTTTAAGCAGAGGGTTATCGTTCGAAATATCTAATCACTCAGAGCATCATTTAGTTCCCACGCGATTTTATACCGATCTTAAGCCTTACCCTGATGCACCCCAAATGCCCAGTATCGCTTTATGTTTTATTGCAGCCTTTATTCCGCCAATATGGGAGCGCTATTTTGCACGGCCAAGATTGGAAAATTGGGATAAAAATTACGCCAGCGACGGAGAGAAGATGTTGGCTACAGAGGCCAATAAAACTGCGGGTTGGGTTTAGAGAGCAATACTCATAAATAGTATTACTCTCTAAACCTGTTTAAAGGGTTGCCTGAATTTAGTGGGCGCTTTGCTGATGCCCCCAATCGCTGGGTTGAGAATAGGTTTTAACTTCCCAGTTACCTTCTTCAATAATCAATCCGCCCCAACCAATTTCTAAACCAAAACCGCCGGGTGTGGCAACGTAGAAGGAAAACATTTGGTCGTTCGGGTGATGGCCTAGTTCCATAAAGAAGGGGATGTTGGCATCTTTACAGCGCTGGCAAGCAAGCCCTACGTCATTCATATCTTCCACTTGAAGCATAAAGTGATGCAATTTCTTTGGAAAAGGTAAGGCGGCAAACGCAGCAGAATGATGGCGGCCTGTTTTTGTATGCATAAATGTCGCGTCTAACACGGGACCGCCAGGTGCAATTTCACCACGAATATAATCGCTTAAGCGCAGACACAATACCTCTCGATAGAAACGGTTCGTTTCTTCTTTATCTTCAGCAATAGCAACGTAATGTCCTGCACCAAACTCTTCAGCAAGAAAACCGTCTTTCATAACCGATGACTTAAATGATTCACTCATGGGCGCAACCGCCGCACCAAAAAAAAGTTCGTGGTTAACACCATTGGGGTCGGTACAAATGTAAGCTTTTTCAACGGCACGTGTGCTGCAAAAATCGCTGTCAGCAGCTTGAATTTCAACGCCTTGCGCTTTGATATGCGTAGCCAATGTGTCGAGTGATTCTTCACAGTCCAGTTCCCAACCAATGGCTGCGAGGTCATCATTGTCACTTTGTTGAATAACAATACGTTGTTCTTGGCTATCAATTCTTAGCACTAATGCTTGATCATTTGACCTGCTGCCCACTTGCAAGCCGATGATGTCTTGTAAGAATGTTTTCCAAGCGGTTAAATCCGTGGCGTTAAAAACAAAGTAGCCTAGGTTTGATGGCGTTAGTTGGTTATTGTTCATGTGCTGCTCCTATTTTTTTCCGTAGCGGGTTTGAATGCCGCGATTATGTTTGCTGGCAAGGCGTCGCCAAGACAAGGTGTAGCCGTCTGTTTTAGCAAGCGCTTCACGTTGTCCGTATAAATAGGCAGGGTCTTCGTAAGTTTCTTGCATGCCATTGTTCAGTAAGGTGTCATAGCGGTTAAAGTTCTCGTACCCTTGTTGATACCAAACATTTTCAACGTCTTGCTTAAATTGTTTCCGCTCTTCTGGGTCAGTAGTGCGTTTACCGTAGGTAATCATATAGCGGTGAGTTGTTTCATCTACAGGCACCCACCATTCAAAATGGCACATGCCGGGTACGGGGAAGGGGTCAACGTGTAAACAGCCGGGCAACCAGAGGGAGCCGGTGATGCAACCAAAACCTTGAGCAGCCATGCCATCAGGGTCGGGTGGGAACATGGATTTCATGGTGCCTATTTCGCCATCACATTCGAATGTATGTTCATAAACGGGGATGGTTTCATTGAGGTCATCAACCAGCCCTTTTGGCCCACCTTCTGTTTCGACGACTTCAATTTCTTCAAAGGGGTCATCGCCTTTGATCTTTGCGGCTATGGGGAACGGGAACTTGAGAAAATCGAGCATCTCATTGTCTTTGTGCATGAAGATATGGTTTGGGTCAAAGCCTGAATCTGCTGCAATGCGCCAGTTGCAATCGCACTTAACGTTTACTGAGGGCACAAGGTAAAGATCATCATCAAGAAAGCCGGGTGGCACATCTTCAACTAAAGGTGCCGGTGGACTCATATCGCCAACAAAAATAAACACCATGCCTTTTACTTCTTGCACGGGGTAGGAATGTAGATTGGCTTTGCCAATTAGGTGGCTGTCAGGGTCGCTAGGAATCGTCACCAGTTCGCCATTTTTTAAGTTATAAGTAAAGGCGTGAACAGGGCAGGTGATGGAGTTTTTTGTGTAACATTCTAGTTTTTCAGAGAATTTATAACCACGGTGGGCGCAAGCATCTTGTACGGCAAAAACTTCTCCATCTATTCGCTTAACGAGTAAATTTTCACCTAATAAGACTAAGGTTTTAAATTCACCTTCAGGCACCTCATCACTTTTAAAACCGGGGTACCAATGGTTTCTAAAACCTAAAATGGCATCTTCATAAACGCCAGGGGTTGTTTCGAGGGTTTTTTTGTTAGCCATGATGTATCCCCTTAAGTTAGTGGCTTTAAATCGTTCCAGTTTTTAGGAAGCTACGTAATACCGTATTAAACTCTTCTGGTGATTCGTATTGTGGCCAATGGGCAGCGTCTTTTTTCATGACATAAAGCAATGAGCCGGGTATTTTTGCAGCACTGTTTTTTGCACATGGTACGTCGTGGCATGGGTTGTCTTCTGTCCAAAGGAATAGCGTTTCTTTTTTTATTTTCTCCATCGGAATAAGGTAGTCATCGTGCATACCAATCATGCCTAATACTTTTGGTGCTACTTCTTTAGACCCTGGTCGGCGATAGCAAACCAATCGTGTTTCCACTAATTCCGGTGTGATCATGCTGTCGTGATTGTTTGGGTGGAATAACCATTTCATTCGGTTACTGACGCTGTCGAATGTTGGTGGCCCCATGGTAGTAGCTTTTGATGTTAGGTCTATAAGCCCTTGGAGTTCTTCGCGGCCTTTGTCGGTAATAATAGGTAGCCCAGCTGCCGTATTGAAATTTATTTTTAAAACACGCTCTGGATATTCAACGGTAAATAGGCCCGTTACCCAGCCGCCCATTGACTCGCCCGACAAATGAGCTTTATCAATGCCTAGCGTGTCCATTAGTTCACGCAAATGGTCCACCAATGTTAACGGCGTGTAGTCGAGTAACGGCTTGTCAGACATGCCTTGGCCAACATAATCGTAAGCAATAACGTGAAACTCGTCAGACAGCGCAACGATGTTTTTGGCGTATGCTTCTAAATGCCCGCCGACGCCGTGTAAAAAGATAATCGTTTCTTTGTTGCCTTTGCCAGCTTCAGCAATACGAGTTTTTCCGTACGATGGGGTCTCGACGTATCGAATTTCCGCGCCCATAAAATCAAGCCATAATGACATAGTGTTTTCCTTATTTTTTATAAAAAGATTGAAAGGTTTAGTGTGCCAAGCGTTGCTTGGTCCATATATATAGTTCGTTTTAGAAGTCGCCATTCCCCCCCCACTTGGTGAATGACATCATGGCGTTCAGCCGAGAGTAAATCGTGCCCAGCATCATCTAAACGATTACGGTATAGCATCAAATTGGTTTTTAGCTCGTATTGGCCATTGTCCAAGGCGTTAATGCGCAGGTTGCTAACAAAATGTCGCGTTCTAGATTGTGGCTCTTCTGCCCACGCGGTGGATGTGCTTAAACGTTTAACCCGCATACCGAGCATTTCTTTGGTTTCGTCAAAGTGGCCGAATTTTTCTTGAAACTCTTGGTCTTTTTGGCGTTTGGTGTGGGTGACACGAACGGGCATGCGATAGCTGGCTTGTTCGTCCCATAGGTCTAGCCATTCATTATGTTGATGGTTGTCCAGCAGTTCTGCTTCATGGTAAATAAACGCTTCAATTTCTCTAAATAGAGAATCAGTAACAGACATTATTTACCCTCCAGTGTGGAGATCCACTTTTTCCAGAACGCACGTTGAGCGAACTCGGTAAAGTCTAGCGGGTAAGCATTGCCCGGGCCCGGCCAATCGTCCATGGGTTCGAGAAGCCCATCGCCCATTGAGTAATTGAGTGATAGTTTTGATGCCATGGTGCCTTTTGCAGGTAAGGTGATTTGGCTCCAGTTTTCGGCATCGTCTTGTTCTAACGTGCCAGATGTACCAAAGCTTATTAGGTAAGCTTTATAACTGGCTTGTTTGAATTCTTCAGGCGCGTCTTTTTCAACCATGCACCATGACCAAATTTCTGTTTTACCCGCAGCCAGTGGGCGCCATATTCTAAACGTCATATACGGTGCTGGAGGTGCCATGGCAGTGTAGGCGCCGGGCGCATTTAAGAAGCTTAGGTTTGGAAATAGGTTTCCATGGGTAGGTAGTGAAACACCGTTATCCATTAAAGCCACTTGTTCAGGATTAAAACGTTTTCGCATAGCCTCCATCATCGGTGGTGGGTAAGCTAAGGAATTAAATAGTGGGTCTTGCCTCGCAAAACCAATGCCGAAATGCTCAAGCGCCACTTGTACACCATCTAATAAAAAATCACCTGATTGGGCGGGCAGCATGCCGGCTTGTATGGTGCTGGCATGGGTAATAAAGGTGTGGTATCCATCACCAACAAAGTTATCTGCGGCGAGTTTCCAGTCGGCATCTACGACCCAACGTTGTGGCACACCGTAGACTTGAAGCCCGGCTTCGGATTTATTGGTATAAAAATCCATATACCATTTGGCATCACCAAGGTAATCATCCAGAGACTCTGCATTGGCGTCTAAGTTGGCGAAAATCATGCCGCGCCAGATGCCCATCTTTGGTGCAGGCATTAACCCTAGTTCATCATGGTTTAAAGCGTTTTTGCCATAGCCCTCTTCTTCATAAGGAACGTCTATCAATTTACCATCTAAGTCATACACCCAACCATGGTAGGGGCATGAGAAATTGCGTGCGTTGCCTTTCTCTACGCTGCATACCTTGCGGCCACGGTGGCGACAGGCATTTAAAACGACATGGACAGTGTTATCTTTATCGCGACTGACGATAAACGAATCATCAGCAATATAGCGTTGTACGTAATCACCAGCGTTTGGAATTTCGCTTTCGTGAGCAAGAAAATTCCAGCTTTTTGCAAATAAATGTTCTTTTTCTAGCTTGAATAGTTCAGGACTGTTGAATACGCCTAAAGGTAATTGGCCTTTATTTATGGCTTCAGAGACAGATCGTATTAGATTAGGATTAGACACGTTATTGTTTTTCCCCAAAGAGATATAAATATTATTTTTAACTAATGTATCAGAGTTTTTTATTGTGCTAAATGATTTTAGTCATTAATCGCCAAATTATGAATATTTAATTAAATATTCATAATTCATAGCTTTTCAGTTAGAATGATCATATGGAAAGGTATGATAAAAAATTAGATAAGGGTGCATTAATGGAGCTGATTCTTGATGCTGCTGATGCCCGCTTTCGTTTATATGGGTTTAAAAAAACAGCGATGGCTGAAATAGCTGATGATGTCGGTATGTCGACGGCAAATTTGTATCGATACTTCCCCTCTAAAATAGATATAGCAGAAGCATTTGCGCTACGTTGTTTCGAGGAAAAAGAGAAAGCGTTAGCGCTCGTTAATAAGTTAGATGTGCCGCCGGAAGAAAAGCTACAGGGCTTCGCTTTGGAAATGCTGCGCTATAACTATCAACAATTGCAAAACTACCCGACCATTAACGATATCATCACAACACTTTGCGCTAAAAAATTAGCGCTTGTGCAACGAAAGCGTGATGGAGAAGCGGCTTTATTGGCCGATATTTTAAGAGCCGGTGTTGAGCAGGTAAATTGGCAGTGTGATGATATAGAGCAAGCAAGTAAAACGATCTTGGCGACATGGGTGTTATTTAGTACGCCCACATTTATGCAAACGTTTGATGAAATAGAATTAGAAGGGTTACTTACTAACGTGATTGACCTGCTCTTAAATGGCTTGAAGGAAAGGAATTAAAGATGAATCGTTTGGAACGTTTTTTTGGTGAATGGGTTATTAAATACCGCGTTATGGTTATTTTACTCACCTTGATATTGGTGGGTGCTGCTGCTAGTGGCTTGCGTCATTTAGGGTTTGATAATGATTACCGAGCATTTTTTGGCGAGGACAATCCTGAATTAATTGCTTTTAATGAAGTTGAAAAAAGCTACACAAAATCGGATAACGTATTCATTGTCATTGCACCCAAGCAAGGTGATGTATTTGCGCCTAAAGTTTTGGGGTTAATAGAAGAAATGACTCAGGATGCGTGGCAAATGCCGTATTCGCGTCGCGTAGACTCACTGCAAAACTACCAAAACACATATGCAGAAGACGATGACTTAATCGTTGAGGATTTGTACGAAGAGGTTAATTCGTTAACAGATGAAGACATTCAGAGGATAAAAAAGGTAGCCGAAACAGAGCCGCTTTTATTTAAGAGGATGATTACAGAAGATAAACGAGTAACAGCTGTTAACATTGTGCTGGAATACCCAAAGCTGAACCCTAATGAAGAATTAAAGCAGGTCGTTGATACGACGCGAAAACTAGTTAAAACGTATGAAGAGAAATACCCTGATGTGAATTTTTATGTATCAGGTGTTAGTTTTTTAAATACGTCGTTTGTTGAGGCTGGCGAGAGCGATGTAAAGAATCTTGTGCCAATCAGTTTCGTTTTAATGATGGTGCTTATGTTCTTTTTGCTTAAAAGTCCCAGTGCTGTGTTCGGGGTGATGTTAGTGATTATTTTTTCTGATATCGCCGCGTTAGGCATGGCAGGTTATATGGGTATCAAATTGACACCAGCATCGGTACCAGCAACACAGATGATTATGGTGTTAGCTGTAGCGAATAGTGTGCATATCTTAGTGTCTTTTATTTTTAGCATGGAACATAAAGTGTCACAAGCAAAAGCGTTGTCTGAAAGTATTCGAGTCAACTTGCAACCTATTTTTCTAACCAGTGCAACGACCATGATTGGTTTTCTAACCATGAATTTTAGTGCAGTGCCGCCGTTTAATGATTTGGGCAACATTGTTGCAATAGGTGTTTTCGTTTCGTTTTGTTTAGCGCTTACATTTTTGCCAGCAGTGATGAGTTACCTGCCAGTTAAGGTGAAATATCAGGAAGATGAAGGTGTTAGGCTGATGAAAAATTTGTCTAGATTTGTTATTAAGAAGCAAAACTTCATTTTAGTTATTATGACGAGCATTGTTTTGATATCGGGCTATTTGGTAACACTGAACAAGCCCGAAGAGCAGTTTTTAAAATACTTCGATAAAAGTATTAAATTTAGAACAGATTCTGACTTTACTGCGAATACGCTAGGTGGCCTGTATCAGCTAGTTTATTCAATCCCTGCTGAAGGTAAAGGTGGGATTGCCGAGCCTGATTATTTGAATAAGTTGGATAAATTGGCAGATTGGTTTAGAGAGCAGCCAGAAACAATGAATGTGTATGTGTTAACCGATACGATGCGGCGCCTTAATAAAAACATGAACGGTGATGATTCGGCATTTTATACCTTGCCAGAAAGTAGAGAGTTGGCAGCACAGTATTTATTGTTGTACGAGATGTCGTTACCGTACGGATTGGATTTAAACAACCAAGTTAACGTGGATAAATCTGCCACACGCTTGTTTATTTCTGTGAAAGAAATGACCAACGTGCAGTTACTCTCGCTTGAAGAGCGTGTGCAAGCATGGAGTAAGAAAAACTTACCAGAATACATGCAAGCGCCTGGTACTGGGCCGATGATGATGTTTGCACATATCACAGATAAAAACATTAACGGCATGCTTAAAGGGTCTATATTGGCATTGTTTTTGATATCTTTAATATTGGTGTTCGCCCTTCGTTCCTTAAAAATTGGCATCATCAGTTTGGCGCCTAATGTGCTGCCAGTGCTTATTGGGTTTGGTATATGGGGGCTGCTTTATGTCCAAGTAAATATGGCATTGGCTATTGTGGTGAGTATGACATTAGGAATAGTTGTTGATGATACGGTGCATTTTTTAAGTAAATACCTTCGGGCAAAACGTGAAAAAGGCTATAGCACTGAAGAATCGATAACCTATGCTTACACGCACGTTGGTAAAGCATTGGTAGTGAGTACAATCATTCTGATGGTTGGTTTTTTTGTGTTAATGACGTCACCATTTGCGCTGAATTCAGACATGGCAACATTAACTTCATGGATTATAGGTATTGCTCTGTTGGTAGACTTTTTGTTGTTGCCTGTTTTGTTATTAAAATTTGATAAGGATTAAGTATGAAAAAAGTAATTTTATTCGCGTTGTTGCTTGCGCCTGTGTTTGTGTATGCTCAAACAGCCGAAGAAAAAGGGATGGAAATAGCGGTCGAAGCAGATAAAAGAGATAACGGCTTTTTAGATGTGGCGTCGAAAATGACCATGACGTTAAAGAATGCGAACGGTGATGTAAGTATTCGTAAAATGCGTTCTAAAACATTAGAAGTTCAAGGTGATGGAGACAAGGGTTTAACAATTTTTGATCAGCCAGCGGATATTAAAGGGACTGCGTTTTTATCATTCACACATGTACTTGATGCAGACGATCAATGGCTGTATTTGCCAGCGCTAAAGCGAGTAAAGCGAATATCATCAAAAAACAAATCAGGTCCGTTTATGGGTAGTGAATTTGCGTTCGAAGATTTATCTTCGCGTGAAGTAGAAAAATTCTCATACTTGTATTTAAAAGATGAAACCGTAGATGGTGAAGATGCATTTGTTATAGAAGTGCGCCCTAACTATAAATATTCGGGTTATACGCGCTCCGTTGTTTGGATCAGTAAGGAAAAATACCAGCCGTTAAAAATTGATTATTACGACCGAAAGAATAGTTTACTTAAAACGATGACGGTGTCGGGCTATCAACAGTACCTTGGGCAATATTGGCGCCCTGATGTGATGGTGATGACGAACCATCAAACTAAAAAAGAAACACGTTTGGACTTTGCTGACTATAAATTTAAAATGGGTTTAAGCGAACGTGATTTCAATAAAAGTAGCCTAAAAAGAGCGCGTTAAGTAAAAATTCGTATGATTTCAAAAATGATTAAAACGGCGGTTTCTTGTGCTTTATTGTTTGGCTTTAGCCAAGCAATAGCCGGTGAATGGTCTGGTTATGTGGCGGCAGAATACCGTGGTTTTACGCAATCCAAATTGGATGCCGGGCAGTTTGATAAAAGCAGTTTGTCTTTATCGTTCGAGCCGGAGTTTTATCATAGCTGGAATGGCGGTGATGATAGCTTTACCTTTGTACCATTTGCTCGCTGGGATGAACATGATCCACAACGCTCGCACGTTGATATCCGCGAACTTGTTTGGCTGCATGTGGCTCAAGATTGGGAGTTACGTGTTGGTATCGATAAGGTGTTTTGGGGTGTAACCGAGTCGCAACATTTGGTTGATATTATTAATCAAACTGATTTGGTCGAAAATTTAGATGGCGAGCAAAAACTGGGTCAAACTATGCTGAGCCTTTCACTTATTAAAGATTGGGGTGTGTTGGATTTGTATGTACTGCCAGGGTTTCGCGAGCGTACATTTCCAGGTAAAGATGGACGATTTAGGTCAATTCCTGAGGTTGATGATCATACTGTCTATGAGTCAGGTGCAAAAGATAAGCATGTGGACTATGCCTTACGTTGGAGCCAAACGTTTGATGATTGGGATGTGGGTATATCGCATTTTTACGGCACCAGCCGCGAACCGCGGATTATTCCAACCGTAACGCCAGCGGGATTACGTTTAGTGCCGTATTACGACATCATTAATCAAACGGGTTTAGATGTTCAAGCGACACTGGATGAATGGCTGTGGAAGTTTGAGGTTATTCACCGTAGCGGCCAGGGCGAAACGTTTAATGCAGTGACCGGCGGATTCGAATATACCTTCGTTGGGGTAATGAATACTGCTGCTGACTTCGGTGTTATTGCAGAGTATTTGTATGATGATCGTGGGTCGGACCCAGCTGTTGCATTCGATAATGATATTTTTGTCGGTGGGCGATTGGCAATGAATGATGCGGCATCGAGCGAATTGCTGTTTGGCATTATCAGCGATGTTAATAACAACACGCGTTTCTATAATATAGAGGCCAGTCGACGTTTTGGTGATTCGTGGGTATTAAGTCTGGAAGGGCGGTTTATCTCAGCCGGTTCGATGGGTGGCCCGTTCAGTTCAATTCGCAAGGACGATGTTATTCAGTTAGAGTTGGCGCGTCACTTCTAAAAGCCCCGCTGTTTAAGCGCCAAAGTATGGATGCAGCTAGCCAATTATTTGCTATGCATGCTTATTTCAGGCAAAATTCACGGCTCGAAAAAGAAAAAAAAGGATTGGTATGAAATTAATAACAGCAATAGTTAAACCCTTTAAGTTAGATGATGTGCGTGAAGCACTTAGTGACATTGGTATTGCTGGTGTTACTGTTACGGAGGTTAAAGGTTTTGGGCGCCAACGTGGGCATACTGAACTTTATCGTGGCGCAGAGTACGTGGTGGATTTTCTTCCAAAAGTTAAACTTGAAATTGCTGTGTCTGAAGAGCAATTAGATGATGCAATTGATGCAATCGTAAGTTCAGCAAATACCAATAAAATAGGTGATGGCAAAATTTTCGTTACTAATTTAGAAAAAGTTATTCGTATTCGTACGGGTGAAACCGATAACGAGGCCTTGTGAATGAGTTTTATAGAATTTAAAAAAGCAGGCTTATTCTTGGGTCTGTTAATGTTACCGAGCATGGCATTTTCAGATGAGTTAAATGGTGCAAATACTGCGTGGATATTAACATCTACCGCATTGGTTTTGTTTATGACCATCCCCGGCCTTGCGATGTTTTATGCTGGTTTGGTAAGAAGTAAGAATGTGTTATCTGTGTTTATGCAGTGTTTTGCGATTACTTGCGTGGCGTCCATTTTGTGGTTTGTTGTTGGGTATAGCTTGGCTTTTGGCGAAGGTAACGCCTGGATTGGTGATTTTTCCCATCTAATGTTTTCGGGTATTGATAGAGACACGCTTTCAGGTGATATTCCTGAGGCGTTATTTGCAATGTTTCAAATGACGTTTGCGATCATTACACCGGCATTAATTGTTGGTGCGTTTGCAGAACGAATGAAGTTTTCGGCCATGTTGTTATTTAGTGGTATTTGGCTGTTGGTTGTTTATGTCCCCGTCACACATTGGATTTGGGGAGGCGGATGGCTAGCTGAAATGGGGATTTATGACTTTGCAGGTGGCTTGGTCGTTCACATTACAGCGGGTGTAGCCGCGTTGGTTGCGGCAGTAGTGTTAGGGCCAAGGAAAGGTTTCCCTAGTACAGCAATGCCTCCTCACAATTTAACAATGACTATTGTCGGCGCTGGCATGCTGTGGGTTGGTTGGTTTGGCTTTAATGGCGGTAGCGCATTAGCAGCCAATGGTGATGCAGCAATGGCGATAGTGGTTACGCATATTTCTGCCTCTATGGGCGCATTTACTTGGATGGTTATCGAATGGAAAAAGTTTGGTAAGCCTAGTGCGTTGGGCGCGGTAACAGGTATGGTTGCTGGTTTGGGCACTATAACGCCAGCGTCAGGTTTCGTTGGCCCTGGGGGCGCTCTAATAATTGGATTGTTGGCCGGTATAGTGTGTTTTAGCGCAACCCAATATATTAAGCGAGTACTTAAGATTGATGATTCGTTAGATGTTTTCCCTGTGCACGGTGTAGGCGGCATTTTGGGTTCCTTGCTAGTGGCTGTGTTTGCATCGACTCAATTAGGTGTGTTCAGCGGGTACGGCTTTGCTGAAGGCATCTCATCTATTGCAGGGCAGTTCAGCGTTCAAGCGATAGGGGTTGTGGCCGTAATGGTTTTTACTGCTGTTGCGACGTTTGTTATTTTGAAACTTGTTGGGGCATTAACAGGTGGATTACGCGTAGATAGTGATGATGAAGTTCAAGGTTTGGATGTCACTTCACACGAAGAGACCGGGTATAATTTGTAACCTTACTCATCTTGGATAAAAAAACCTCGGCTTGCCGAGGTTTTTTTGTTAACCACTTTTCGATTCAGTCCATAAATGTGATAAAAAGAAGCTTCAAATAAGTAAGGAGATGATAATGATTAAACTATATGGTTTGCCAAGATCCAGAAGCACACGTGTCGTGTGGATGTTAGAAGAGTTAGGGCTTGATTATCTTTTTGAGAAAATAGACTTAATGCAAGGTGGTGGACAAACTGAAGCTTATTTAAAGATACATGCTGATGGGAAGGTGCCAGCTATTGATGATGATGGCTTTGTATTAACTGAATCAGCAGCCATCGTTACATATTTAGGCGATAAGCATCCCGATTCAAAATTGGTTCCATCACCGAGAACACAAGAACGTGCACAATATGATGAATGGTGTTTTTTTGTATTAACTGAATTAGAACAACCCCTCTGGACAGTGGGTAAACACACGTTTGTGTTCCCTGAAGATAAACGGGTACCTGAAATTTTAGACATAGCGTATTGGGAATTTAAGAAAGCATGCAAAGTGCTTGAAAAAAACCTGTCAGGAAAAGAATTTGCTATGGGTGATGAATTTTCCGCCGTTGATATTCTAGTTACGCATACTCTTCGCTGGGCAGACGCGTTCGGGGTGCCATCCGGTTCAAAGGTGCTAGATAATTATCGAGATAAAATAAGTGCTAGAGAATCTTTCGAAAGAGTAGCTGCCAGAGAAGCATTAGCTGGCTAATTACATTAATTACAGGCTGTTCACTAGCTTGTTTTCAATGATATAATAGTGAGTTCATTAGCAATTTTTAAATTGGCGAGCACTTTCGTATTTTATGTTTGGCCAACACTTTTATTAACTTAACAACTGAAGACATATGACTGACTTAACCAAATATAGAAACATTGGTATTTTCGCCCACGTGGATGCGGGTAAAACTACTACGACAGAACGTATCCTGAAATTAACAGGCAAAATTCATAAAACAGGTGAGGTTCACGATGGTGAAGCAACAACCGATTTTATGGATCAAGAAGCTGAGCGTGGGATAACTATTCAGTCTGCGGCAGTGACGTGCGAATGGAATGAACATCGCATGAATATTATTGACACACCGGGACACGTTGATTTCACTATTGAAGTGTATCGTTCATTAAAAGTTCTTGATGGTGGTGTGGGTGTTTTCTGTGGTTCTGGCGGTGTTGAGCCTCAGTCAGAAACAAACTGGCGTTATGCGAACGAATCAGGCGTAGCGCGTGTTATCTTTGTTAATAAACTCGACCGTATGGGTGCAGACTTTTACCGTGTTGCTGACCAAGTTAAAAATGTATTAGATGCAAATCCATTAATAATGGTGCTGCCAATTGGCGTTGAAGAAGACTTCTCTGGTGTGGTGGATTTATTAACTCGTAAAGCATACGTATGGGATGATTCAGGCTTGCCAGAAAACTACACAGTTGAAGAGCCACCGGCAGATATGGCAGACAAAGTAGAAGAGTATCGTGAAATGCTTATCGAAATGGCTGTTGAGCAAGACGATGATTTAATGGAAATGTATCTTGAAGGTGAAGAGCCTTCAATGGATGACATTAAGCGTTGTATCCGTAAAGGCACTATCGCGCTGGATTTCTTCCCAACATATTGTGGTTCAGCCTTTAAAAACAAAGGCATCCAATTGGTATTGGATGCGGTTGTTGATTACTTGCCAAACCCAACAGAAGTGAAACCCCAACCTGAAACAGATGACGAAGGTAATGAAACAGGTAAATTTGCTATCGTGGATCCGAACGGTCCTCTACGTGCACTAGCATTTAAAATCATGGATGACCGCTTTGGTGCGTTAACATTTATTCGTGTTTACTCTGGTCAAATGAATAAAGGCGATACCGTTCTTAATACGTTTACAGGTAAAACAGAACGTATTGGCCGCTTGGTTGAAATGCAAGCAGACGATCGTATTGAGCTAACAGGTTCACAAGCGGGCGACATTGTTGCTGTTGTGGGTATGAAAGATGTTCAAACAGGTCACACATTATGTGACCCTAAAAACCCAGCAACACTAGAACCAATGGTGTTTCCAGATCCAGTTATTTCTATTGCTGTATCGCCGAAAGATAAAGGTGGTTCAGAAAAAATGGGTATCGCTATCGGTAAAATGATTAAAGAAGATCCATCGTTCCGCGTTGAAACAGACGACGACAGTGGCGAAACTATTCTGAAAGGAATGGGCGAACTTCATTTAGATATTAAAATTGATATTCTTAAACGTACTCACGGTGTTGACGTTAGCGTTGGTAAACCACAAGTGGCATACCGCGAAACAATTACCAAAGTATTAGAAGATAGCTACACACATAAAAAGCAATCAGGTGGTTCTGGTCAATTTGGTAAAATTGATTACATCATTGAACCAGCTGAAACAGGTGAAGGCTATAGCTTTGAATCAAAAGTAACCGGTGGTAACGTGCCTCGTGAGTACTGGCCTGCTGTTGAAAAAGGTTTCAAAAAGCAAATGGCAAAAGGTGTTCTTGCTGGCTACCCTTGTGTAGACGTTAAAGTAACTTTATTGGATGGTGGATTCCACGCAGTCGATTCATCAGCCGTTGCATTTGAATTAGCAGCGAATGGCGCTTACCGTCAATCAATGCCTAAAGCGGGCGCACAAATTATGGAACCTATCATGAAAGTTGACGTGTTTACGCCAGACGATCATGTGGGTGATGTGATTGGTGACCTTAACCGTCGACGTGGCATGATTAAATCACAAGATGCAGGCGCAACAGGCGTACGCATTAAAGCTGAAGTGCCACTAAGCGAAATGTTTGGTTACATTGGTGACTTGCGCACCATGACATCAGGCCGTGGCCAATTCTCTATGGAATTTGTGCATTACATGCCTTGTCCAAGAAACATTTCTGAAGAAGTGATTAAAGAAGCAAAGGAACGCGAAGCAAACAAGTAATTGTTTAAGCGTTAACAAGACAAAAGGGCTGGTTTTACCGGCCCTTTTTTATGCGCGAAGAGAAAGTTTAGATACAATGTGAGAGCTTTTCACGGAAGAATATTTTGCTTCCAAGCACCAACAGTAGGCGCTTTTAGGCGAGGCAAAAATGCGCGGAAAGAGGGAGTTTACTGGAGTAAATGACCGATTGAGCACTTTTTTAACGCAGTATGGGAGCAAAATAAATTTTGTGAAAAGGTCTCAATATTGAATATTTTAATTATCGCTGCTCTGTGGCCCGAACCCACATCATCTGCAGCAGGCAGACGAATGGTCGGGTTGTTGGAGCTATTTTGTGCGCAAGGTTGGGGATTAACCTATGCGTGTACCGCATCAATGTCGGAACATAGTTATCCGCTAGAATCATTAAATATAGAACGACAAGAAATTGCTGTTAACGACATCGCCTTCGATACGTTCATTACCCAGTTAAACCCCGATATTGTTTTATATGACCGCTTTATGGTTGAAGAGCAGTTCTCATGGCGAGTAGATGCCCACTGTCCACATGCACTAACTTTATTAGAAACCAGTGACCTACATTGTCTACGCCAAGCCCGACAAGAGGCGCTAGCAAACAGTCGTGAATTAGACACAGCAGATTTAATGAGCGAGGTCGCGTATCGAGAAATAGCGAGCATTCAGCGAACAGATTTAACACTAGTGATTTCTAGTTATGAGATGGAATTGCTAAAGACAGTCTTCAATGTCGATGAGCAACTTACCCATTACTTCCCGTTTATGGTCGACGCTGAAGAACAAAGTAAAAACACAAAGGCTTGGCCAAGTTTCAATGAACGGAAAGGGTTTATGTGCATTGGTAATTTCAAACACCCGCCAAACTGGGATTCGGTGCAATACTTGAAACAACAAATATGGCCGTTGATTAGGCAGCAATTGCCGAATGCAGAACTTTCCATTTACGGCGCCTATCCCCCACAAAAAGCGATGCAATTAAACAAGCCTTCAGAGGGTTTTTATATAAAAGGCAGGGCTAACGATGCGAAAGAAGTAATGCAACAAGCTAGAATTTGTTTGGCACCGTTGCGGTTTGGCGCAGGTTTGAAAGGTAAGTTATTAGAAGCGATGGAATGTGGCACGCCGAGTATCACCACTACAATTGGCGCAGAAGCAATGCACGACGCATTGCCTTGGAACGGTGAAATCGTTAATGAGCCAGAAGCTTTTGCTAACGTAGCAGTTACCTTACATGAAGATGAAGTGTCGTGGCAGAGCAAGCAACAAAATGGCATTGATATACTTGCAGCTTGCTTTTCACCAAGAATATTTGAGCAACCATTAATCGAAAAAATACTGGAGATTAAAGGGACATTAATAAATCATCGTCAAAAGAACTTTCAAGGGCAGTTGTTAAAACACCATTCAATGAGAAGCACAAAATTCATGTCGTTGTGGATAGAAGAAAAAAACAAAGGAGTTGAAACATAGTGGATAAGATTTTAATTATTGGTTGTGGAGATATTGGTGGTGCATTAGCTAGTCAATTACATGATGAAGGGCATCAAGTGACAGGGTTAAAGCGCTCTCTTCAGCTTGATTCACCGGACATATCCTTTATACAAGCGGATATAACAAAGCCAGAAGAGCTTTCAAATTTATCATTTGATTTCGATCAAGTGATTTACATCTTATCGCCGAGTGATAGAAGCATATCCGGTTATGACGCTGTGTTTAAAATAGGTGTAGATAATGTACTGAATTGGTTTAAAGGCCAAAAAGAAAACGTCGCGTTTACCTTTGTTTCGTCATCAAGAGTGTACGGTCAAAACAAAGGCGAATGGTTAGATGAATCATCGATAACTGAGCCAACTGATGAAAGAGGGAAAATATTGTTAGAAGCTGAAAACACGTTTTTGGGTTTTAACAGCCAAACAACAATCGTTAGATTTTCGGGTATTTATGGGCGATCAAATTATTTTATAAATCAGCTAAGAAAAGGTGCGGATATACAAAAAGAGCCAGCGTATTACACCAATAGAATCCATCGAGCTGATTGCATTGGCGCACTGTCATTTATTATCAATAAAAAAAGTGACGGTAGCGCGATGACTGGTGTCTATCTTGCGACAGATGACGACCCAGCATCAAAATGGGATGTTGCATGTTACCTTGCAGATGTTTATTCCTTAGAGCAACCAGCTGCATTAACGTTAAATAAAGAGGCAGATTGTAATAAGCGCTTAACAAATAATCACCTAAAGGCAGCAGGGTATCAGTTTAAATATAAAAGTTACAAACAGGGCTACCAAGAGGTGATTGATGAGGGTGCATAAATCCATCGTGATATTAACTGGTGCCGGTATATCTGCAGAATCAGGGATTAAAACGTTTAGGGCCAGCGACGGCTTGTGGGAAGACCATCGAATAGAAGATGTGGCTACGCCCGAGGGGTATGAGCAAGATCCAGAGCTAGTGCATCGGTTTTACAACATGCGCCGTCAGCAGTTGTTAAGCGATGATATTAAGCCTAACGCGGCACATATTGCCTTGGCTAAACTTGAGGAAGATAAAAATTTCAATGTACTAGTCGTCACGCAAAATATAGACAATTTATATGAGCGCGGTGGAACGAAAAATATCATCCATATGCATGGTGAATTATTAAAAAGTTTTTGTACGCGTACTGGAAAGCGGTTTTGGACAGAGTTTGATGTGACACCGAAATCGGTGTGTGAGTGCTGTCAGCAAAAAAATACATTACGACCTGATATTGTTTGGTTCGGTGAGATGCCATATCAAATGGATGATATTTATCAAGCCATTAGCCAAAGTGACCTGTTCTTATCTATCGGAACATCGGGCAATGTGTACCCAGCCGCTGGTTTTGTAGAAGCGGCAAACCAAGCAGGCGGACACACGGTTGAATTAAACTTAGAGCCTTCACTTGTGCAATCTGCGTTTAAAGAGACGGCGTACGGCAAAGCAACGGAGGTTGTTGATCGTTATGTGGGTGGATTGATTTCTGGATAAGGGTGTAATTCATTTAATGGAATGGATAGCCCATTCTCCATCACAATACGCGCATGTTTTCGAGTTAGCCTTCTTGGGCCAACAACGCCGCATGAATGCGCAATTATTGAAATTTCTTTGACTAAGTTCTTCTGGTAATTTGCCACTCTGTTAGCTTTATTAGTTGGGTCAAGCCCGCGCTGAAGCTCCTTGTTATGCGTTGTAATCCCAGTTGGGCAAGTGTTTTTATTGCATTGAAGGGCTTGTATGCAGCCTAATGCAAACATGAAACCACGGGCTGATGTTACAAAATCAGCGCCCGCACAAAGCGCCCAAGCAACTTCAGTTGGGTTGATGCGTTTGCCTGATGCGACAATGCGAGTACGAGAGCGAAGTCCATGTTTTATAAGAACATCATCAACAGCAGGTAATGCCTCATTTAACGTTAAACCAACATTATCGATAAGTGACATAGGGGCGGCGCCGGTTCCACCATCGCCACCATCTACAGTAATAAAATCAGGCGCAGATTCTTCACCACGCTCATTAATCAATACACATAATTCATCTAACCATTGTGTAGAACTGATGACTGTTTTAAACCCAACAGGTTTTCCAGATACGGTACGGATACGCTCAATCATATCCAACAATTCAGCGGGTGAATTGATATCAGGGTGACGGTTAGGGCTAATCGAGTCCTCACCTTCGGGAATGCCTCGAATAGTAGAAATTGTTTTATTAACTTTAATGGCGGGTAAAATGCCGCCTTTGCCGGGCTTTGCACCTTGGCTAAGTTTTATTTCGAACATCTTTACTTGAGCGTGCTTGGCAACGTCTTGTAATTTCTCATCACTTAAATTGCCGTCATTGTCGCGCACACCATATTTGGCCGTGCCAACTTGAAAAACAAGATCGCACCCGCCTTCTAAATGATATGGCGATAACCCGCCTTCGCCCGTGTTATACCAACAGCCTGCTTTTTTAGCGCCATGCGAAAGAGCCAATACAGCGGGTTTTGAGATAGCGCCAAAACTCATGCCGGAAATATTAAAAACGGACGATGTTGAGTACGGTTTATCACAGTAAGGGCCAATCATCACAGGCCCAAGGGCGACATTCTCGCTTTCTAGTTTTGGGAACGGGCAGTTCGCAAAAATAATGGCACCAGGTTGCCGTAAGTCTTTGGTTGAGCCAAACGCAACGGTGGAGTCTTCATTTTTGGCGGCTCGGTAAACCCAGCTTCGTTGAGCGCGGTTAAACGGAAGCTCTTCACGGTCCATGGCGAAAAAGTATTGGCGGAAAAACTCGCCCATTTTTTCAAACAAAAATCTAAAGCGCCCGATTAGCGGATAGTTTCTAAGAATAGTAGATTCTTTTTGAAAGCTGTCTTTAGCGTATAGAACAATAGCAACTAGAATGAAGATGCCAACAGCAAAAATAAATAATGCGCTTAACAGTTCGATTGATCTTGAAAAGAAAAGCGCAACATCCATAGAGAATAGGCTATTCATGATTCAGCCTAGCCTCTAAACTTTTTCGCAATCCAAAAGTCGATGCTAACGTATTTGCCAGCGCCAATGAAGAACAGTGCTAATAACATGATGAAATAAGTGCTGGCGAATTCAATGCCGTTATTAAGAATGACCAAGCTGCCGTTTTCTGTTAGCCAGTCATAGTTGGCGTGTTCACGCAGAACGTCTTTAGCAATATTCAACTTCTCGATGGCACCAGCTGTGCGTTCACTGGCAAAGAAACCACTGCCTTCGGCGATAGCCAGCCAGCCATTTTGTAGGTGAACGCTAATAGCAGCAACAGCCATCGTTACCATCAGGGGAATGGATACCCACCTAACGGCGAAACCTAGTAATAAACAAACAGCACCAATAATTTCGACCCATGTTGCGGCACCTGCCATTAGGTATGGGAAGGGTAAGCCTAAACCGTAGTCAGTATTACCAAACCAATCTACAGTGCTATCAAACGCACCTAGTTTTTTAGTGCCGGCCATCCAAAAGATAGGTACTAAGTAAAGCCTTAGTGCTAATGGTGCCAGAAAATCAATAGAGCGTGTGCAATCTAATATAGATTGAAGTTTGTTAATGCATTTAATCATGAGTTTCCCCTTTGCTTGGTGTTAGTTAATCGAATAGACCTGACACTGGTCTAAGTTCTTTCTGAAGGTTCTGAGTTTACTTCTTTTACATGTTTGCGCCTAAGCCATGAGCTAGCGCCAGCCCCGGTTAATATGCACCATACAGCGAACAAGGCGCCAGGCAATGCGGTTTCAGGTGAAAAATGCTTCAGCGCTAAGGCAACGCCCAACCCTGCATTTTGCATACCTATTTCAATGGCTAACGTTAAGCGATACGTTGCATTAAATTTTGCGAACTTAGCCACGCTCCAGCCGAATAAATAACCCAGTGCATTAACAGAAATAATAACGATAAATAGTGACGGCGTAATGCTGTTTAGCCGATCGTGGTTAGCAGCAAACGCATAAGCACAAATAATGATAATCGCGAGCGATGCCATCGTCGGCGCAAATTCAATTAACGGCTTTGCGTTACTTCCCAGTACTTTGCGGGTAAGCATACCCAGAATTAGTGGCGACAAAACAGTTAGTAAAATGGTCTGCATCATTGGCCAAAAAGGAATGGGCAAGTACGCGCCACCTAGCCACTCCACCAGTAAAGGCGTCAGCGCGGGAGATAAAAAAGTAGCAACGGTGGTAAGGGTGACAGAAAAAGCGACGGCACCACCCGCCAAAAAAACAATCACGTTACTGGCCATAGCACCCGGAGCGCAACCAACAATAATAACGCCTAGCGCTAACTCTGGCGGCAACCCAGCTAACCAAACGGCTGTGGCTCCTAGTAACGGCATAATACTGTATTGACTGAGTACGCCTATAAATATAGGCTTTGGAGTTTGTAAGGTGGTTTTTAATTCATTCGGTTTTAAAACGATGCCCAAGGCAAACATCGACGCCGCAAATAACCATAAAAAGTATGGTTTGAATACAATGAAAACACCAGGGTAGAAAAAAGCAATTAAGGCGCAGATTAAGGTGAGTGGCGCCATGCCACGAGATATTAGAGAGAGTAGCTTCATATGATGAAGGACAAAGTGCTTAGTAATAACAAGTCATGTATTAAACAGTGTTGGCGCATTGCTAACAAGATAAAGCAAGTAGGTTTTATTTACTTTAGATATAAGCGCTGGTGATTATTTTTCGCTAACAAGAAACCGGCAACACTGGCCGCCACGAACAATACATTCGCTGTGTTCCACAGATGTGTTTTTTAGAAGAGAAGTAATTAGCGAGGTATCTACATCACAAACTGCATTAGAATTCAGGGCTAATTTATGAAATACACAGTTATCAGCAATAATCTCTGCAGAGTTTTCTGTTTTATTCTCAATGCGGGCTTTATAGCCAAGTTCTTGCATAACACCTACCAGATCATTGGTACGGTGCGTTAAATCAGCATTTTGTGTAATTCTTGGCTGGTATTGTAAGGCAACAGTTTCGCCAAGCTCTTTCATGTATTGGCTAAGCGCGCCTGATCCAGACTTTTCGTTTATTAGTTGAATTAATAGTGTAGCGAATAAGTCGTAGTGTTTCGGAAATAGTTCCTTCCCAGATAATGTCAAAGTATAAAGCTTGCTTGGCCTACCCCCGGTGCTAGATTGTGTTGAGCTTTGAATGAACCCAAGGCCCTCTAGAGTCAATAAATGTTGGGTGACCGCATTTCTCGTGATATTTAGGGTGTTGGATAATTCATCAGTTGTCATGCCAGTGTGACTAGATAACAAGGTTTGAAGGAGGGTCTTTTGACGAGATCCAATGTTCTGTAGATTTGACATGTGTGTATTCTAGCAAATAAAACAGCGCCTATATATTTAACTTATACCATTAATAACTTGTAAAAGTTATTAATGTCGCTTAATATTCTCATCCTGCAAAGAAAGTTTGTCTTCTTTTGCTTTTGATGGCTTTAGTTCAGTGTTGTTAGCTAAAGCTTAAACGAACTGCCTATTGGCATTTTATAAATAAATATGAGGTCGATTAATATGAAAGTTAAAAATAAAGTAATAGCCGTTTTAAGTTCCTTAGCACTAACGTTGTTTTGTTCAATTGCAATGGCAGATGGGCGAGTTAATTGGTTTGGAGGAGAGGTGTATGAGGGGCAGCCGGCCTTACAGGTGACAGCGGCTTTAGTTAAAGCGGGTGGCGGTGCAGAAAACTTCAAGTTTGATACTGCCTTGGTGGCGATGCTTGGAGAGAAAACGGTGAATGCTGAAGTTGGTAAGTTAACTAAGCAGTATGGGGAAGATAATGTCTCATTATTTATTTTTGGAATGACGTATGCTGTTAAAAGTGCTTTGAAACATGCAACTGAAGCGGGCGTTAAATTACCAGAGGCACCAGAAGAATTACAGGGAGTAGCTTTAGCGAAAGTGCTGGTTGAAGCAGGAACAGCTCCTGATGGAACATGGTGGGCAGGGCAGTTGTTTGATAAAGCCTTATCTAATCCAATTCATAATGCAGTAATGGCAGATATTGATGCAACTCATGGCCGCGAAGCGGATATGTTGACGCATAAAATATTAAATCAAGCGATGTTCGATGTTGCTCAAGCACTGGGGTATAAAGATGTTAAATTGGCGTCACTTCATTAATTGAAGAATGGAATCTAGAGCTGATAATTAATGAATATCAATATTGTCAGCTCTAGTATTTTTTTAATTAGCCCGCACAGCAAGAAAGTTGGTTGATATCTTTATTAAAGGTTTGGGCGGTTAGTTTTAACCCTTCCACCATCGTTAAATAAGGAAATAACATATTGGCAATATCATCAATGGTCATGTTGTTTCGAATTGCCATCGCTGCGGTTTGTATCATTTCTCCTGCTTCGGCGGACAATATTTGCGCACCAATTAAGCGACCGCTACCAGATTCAGCAACTAATTTAATAAAACCGTGTGTTTCAAAATTAGCCAATGCACGGGGTACATGTTCTAACGGTAATGAACGGCTATCCGTTTCGATATTTTTTGCGTGTGCCTGCTCTTCGGTTAAACCAACGGTGGCCACTTGTGGGTCAGTAAATATTACCGCGGGCATCACATCTAAGTTTAATGAGACGTCACCACCGAGCATATTGGTAGCGGCACGTGTGCCAGCCGCAGCTGCAACGTACACAAATTGCGGTAAGCTACTGCAGTCGCCGGCGGCATAAATGCCATCCACTGAAGTTTCCATTTTTGTATTGACCTTAATCGCGCTATTACCTTCTACTTCGACGCCGATGGCTTCCAGATTAAGCTGGCTGGTATTGGGTCTACGGCCAGTAGCAACTAGTAACTTTTCGCCGGTAATGTCGCCGTGATTAGTTGCAACGGTGAATTTTCCATTAAAGGTCACATTATTCATTTGAGTTTGATTGAGAATACGAATGCCTTCATCTTCAAATGCTTGTGTTAACTCATCGCCCAGTTGAGGGTCTTCTTTGAATAACATTTTGCTTCTGGCAAGAATGGTTACCTTCGTTCCAAGCCTTGAATAGGCTTGAGCCAATTCGATAGCAACAACGGATGAGCCGATCACTAATAATGACTCAGGTAACGTGTCGCTTTCCAGTGCTTCGGTTGATGTCCAAAACGGGGTGTCAGATAAACCTTGAATCGGTGGCGATGAAGAAGATGCGCCTGTTGCGATTAGTATTTTATCCGCAGCCAATGTTTGTGTTTTTTCACCATTATTAATGACGAGGGTGTGGCTGTCGATAAACTGAGCTGTGCCAGTGATAAGACTGATATCGTCATGGCTGTCTAAAATGCTCTCGTATTTTGCCGCTCTTAACTCTTCAACGCGGGCAGCTTGTTGTTGGTAGAGTTTTTTGCGATCAATAACAGGCTCGCTATTTTTCAAGCCATCAAAGGGGTTGGTGCGTTGTCCATGCGCAAAGTGCGCAGCACGGATAAATATTTTTGAAGGTACGCAGCCTACATTAACGCAGGTACCGCCAATAACGGTTTGCTTTTCAATAAGCGTAACCCTTGCGCCACCCTCAGTGGCTTTAATAGCCGCCGCAAACGCACCTGAGCCAGTGCCGATAATGGCGATATGTAACTGTTCGTTTGAAGCGCAGCAATCAGAATTAGACATTGCAGTTCTCCTCCGTTGAACACACTTTTTGAGCAGGGCTAAAGGTATCCCATATTGAAACGATAATCATCAATGCAATAGAACCGTAAAACATCATCAGTTGTAATTCGTTGGGATACCATAAGAAATTAAGAACGATGAGTATGAAGCTAGGGCCGATGATACTTAATAAGCCGCGATACCAAATGCGGTGTTTGTACCAAGAATATAGGTTAGTGACTAAGACGATACCTGCAAAGATAGGGAGCAAGGTATTGATAAAAATGCCTTCAAATTGAGCTAAAAAGCCCAAGCCAAGGCTTGCGCCTAATGCGCCCAACGCGGGAAAGCAGGATGCGCAACCTGCGGCGGCGATAAACGTGCCGATAGCGCCGGCTTTGTCTGTTAAAAAAGATAAAGATTTCATGATAAAGCGCCCTTTGTTAATTAAGCTAGGCACAGTATAAGCACCGTACTTAGGTACGTAGTCAAGGGGCTTTATAAAAATTAATGATTTTCGTCGATAAGGGTGTCAATTATTGGGCAATGAGAATGGTCAGCATTAATGGCGCATTGTTGTGTGTATTCATCTAACACAGAGGCCATTTTTGATAAGTCAGAGATTTTTTGTTGAATGAGCTGCAGCTTGTCATGCCCCATTTGCGCAGCGGTCTCGCATTGTTCATCGCTTATTTCGAGTAGCTGGCTAATCTCTTCAAGTGAAAACCCAAGTAGCTGTGCGCGTTTTATAAAGCGAATTCGATTAAGTGTTTCGTCAGGATAAACCCTATAACCTAGAGCGGGCTTGTCAGGTTGTTCAATTAAATGAATGCGTTGGTAATATCGAACCGTCTCAACATTGATATTAGCTGTTTTCGCCAATTGTCCAATGGTGAGTTGAGTGGTCATTTATCTATACGTCAAACGGTTCGTTAAGAATTTTTTCAACGCCTAAGTTTTTCAAACATACATATTGCGGCAAGCCGTTAACATAAGGCGGGTAATCTTCACCCATAATTAAAGGCCGCAGGTATTCTTCACATTCTGCTGTGATACCAAACCCATCATCTGTGATGTAATGAGGCGGCAACATTTGTTCAACATTAGCTATTTTGTCTAATTCGCCAACACCAATTTCCCATTGATAAGGGTTGTTGCTGGTGCGAACAATGGTTGGCATAACGGCTGTTTTTCCTTCAAGTGCAAGCTCGATAGCAGCTTTGCCCATGGCGTACGCTTGATCAACGTCAGTTTTAGAGGCGATATGACGCGCCGCGCGTTGTAAATAATCTGCCACAGCCCAATGATATTTATAACCAAATTCAGATTTAATCATTTCTGCGACTACGGGTGCGACGCCGCCTAATTGAGCGTGACCGAATGCATCACGTGTGCCGGCTTCAGCTAGAAATTGTCCATCTGGGTTTTGAACGCCTTCAGAAACAACAATGCAGCAAAAGCCATACTTCTCAACGGTTTCATTCACTTTAGCAAGAAACTTTTCTTGGTCGAATACAATTTCAGGAAACAAAATGATATGCGGTGATTCGCCTTCATTTTCAGCAGCTAAACCACCTGCTGCTGCAATCCAACCAGCGTGACGGCCCATTACTTCAAGAACGAACACTTTGGTAGATGTACGTGCCATAGAGGCAACATCAAAACCAGCTTCACGAATAGATACGGCTACATATTTAGCAACCGACCCAAAGCCTGGGCAGTTGTCTGTTAAGGGTAAGTCGTTATCAACGGTTTTAGGAATACCGATGCACTGCAGTTTGTGCCCTAATGACTCACTTAATTGAGATAGCTTGTTGGTGGTGTCTTGCGAGTCACCACCGCCGTTGTAAAAAAAGTAGCCGATGTCATGCGCTTTGAAGACTGCAATCAATCGTTCGTATTCAGCGCGGTTTTCTTCAAAGCTTTTTAATTTATAACGGCATGAACCGAATGCGCCAGAAGGTGTGTAGCGTAACGCTGCAATGTCTTCAGTTGACTCAAGGCTGGTATCAATCAGGTCTTCCGTTAAGGCGCCAATAATGCCATTACGGCCTGCGTAAACCTTGCCAATTTTATCGGCGTGTTGGCGAGCAGTTTCAATAAGGCCGCATGCGCTTGCGTTAATAACAGCGGTTACGCCACCGGATTGTGCATAAAAAGCATTTCGTTGTGTCATAGGTGTGTGATTGCTACGTTTGCTAAACGCGCATTATAGACGCGCCTATAATGAATTTATAGAAGCTGTGCCAATAAAATAGTGGGCGGCTTGTTTTAAAAGAAAAAAAAGCCAGTTAACTGGCCCTATGTAGAAACTTATTTACAATGTTCAGTTATGAAGCTGTTTATGTTTTTACGACGCTTATCTTTCTCTTCTTCCGTCATCCGTAAATAATTACCTTTGCTATCTTTGTAAAGTCTGTTGCCGCCATCTAGCCCAGCCAAGCCAGATTTCGCATTCGTACATTGTTCTTTTATTAACTGTTTACCTTCAGCGATTTTTTTAGCCTGCTCTTCAGGAGAAACGTCAGGCGCTTCTTCAGTCGAATCAGACGTTGTAGTCTCTTCACTTTTATCAGAGTAGGTGATAGCGTCACTTGTTTTTTGAGATTTTACTTCAAGTTTTTTTCTTGAAATTGATTTATCACTTGGAGGGGTTTGAGTATAGGCTTTGTTGCCTTGCTTATTAGTCCATTCGTATATGGCTGAATAGCTCATGGAGCTGTATGTTGCGAGTAAGACGACTGTTAAAAATAGTAGACGCATTGTTAGACCCCTTGTCCTTGGATTGAGTAAAAAATAATACACTAAGCTTCAGTATAGTAGAGAATTAGATTTTAGGAACCCCTTGACCAATTATGATAAAATTAGTATTTTGTCGAGTTCATTTGCGCGATGTCATCGGAAACCGGTGGATAATCGGCTAAATTTGTAATTTTTTGGAGAGTTATTGTGGAGTTAAGTGGCGGTGAAATCGTCATCCAGTCCTTGAAAGACGAGGGTGTGGAGTATGTGTTTGGTTACCCAGGTGGGTGTGTATTACACATTTATGATGCTATTTTTAAACAAGATGCAGTTCAGCACGTGCTTGTGCGGCATGAACAAGGGGCTACTCACGCTGCGGATGGTTACGCACGTTCATCAGGCAAGCCTGGTGTTGTGCTTGTTACGTCCGGCCCTGGAGCGACCAATGCGGTGACAGGTATCGCTACTGCCTATATGGATTCAATTCCACTGGTGGTTATTACTGGCCAAGTGCCTCGCCCTGTTATTGGTACCGACGCGTTTCAAGAAGTTGATACGGTGGGTATCACTCGCCCTTGTGTGAAGCATAACTTTCTTGTGAAGAATGTATCTGACATTGCTGAAACAATGAAAAAGGCGTTCTTTATAGCAACGTCTGGCCGACCTGGGCCTGTTGTTGTTGATATTCCTAAAGATATTACAGACCCCAATATTAAGGTGCCGTATTCTTATCCGGAAGAAGTGAGCATGCGCTCATATCAACCAACAGTAAGCGGAGATATAGGCCAAACAAGAAAAGCTGTTAAGCTGATACAAGAAGCTAAGCGCCCTGTTATATATAGTGGTGGTGGCGTTATATTAGGTGAGGCGAGCGAAGAATTAAGGACGCTTTGTCACACGTTACAATTCCCAGTAACCCAAACGTTAATGGGGTTAGGGGCTTTTCCAGGAACAGATCCTCAGTCTATGGGTATGCTGGGTATGCATGGCACGTATGAAGCAAACATGGCGATGCATGATAGTGATTTAATTATTGCTATTGGCGCGCGTTTTGATGACCGTGTGACTGGAAAAATTGCTGAATTTTGTCCACATGCAAAAATTATTCATATTGACGTAGACCCTGCCTCTATCTCAAAAACAATTACGGTTGATGTGCCTATTGTTGGCCAAGTAAAACCTATTTTATTGGACATGTTGGCTCAAATAGAAGGCTTAGGCGAAACATTTGATCGAGCTCGAATTGCCGATTGGTGGAATAAGATTGAAGAATGGCGCGCCGTTGATTGCATGGCTTACGACATGAACAGTGGCACAATTAAGCCCCAGTATGTGATTGAGCAGTTATATAAAGTAACAAAAGGTGAAGCGTTTGTAACATCGGATGTGGGTCAGCATCAAATGTTCGCAGCACAGTTTTACCCGTTTGATAAACCACGCCGCTGGATTAATTCAGGCGGCCTAGGAACGATGGGCTTTGGTTTGCCAGCAGCGATGGGCGTCAAATTTGCTCACCCTGAAGCGGATGTCGCTTGTGTGACAGGTGAAGGCAGCATTCAAATGTGCTTGCAAGAGCTGTCTACCATGCTGCAATACGACACACCAGTGAAGGTCATTAACTTAAATAATGGTTTTTTAGGTATGGTGCGCCAGTGGCAAGAGTTTACGTATAAAAGGCGTTATTCGCACTCATACTTAGAAGCGTTGCCTGATTTTAAAAAATTGGCAGAAGCGTATGGGCACGTGGGTATGCAAATCACCAAAAAAGAAGATGTTGAGCCAGCATTAAGAGAAGCATTCGCTATGAAAGACCGTACGGTTTTTCTTGATTTCTTAACTGACACGGAAGAAAACGTGTACCCGATGATTGAATCTGGCAAAGCTCATAACGATATGGTGATGGCGCCTAGTTCAAAATATAAGAAGGGTTCGTCATGAGTCGCCAACACATAATTTCTTTATTATTAGAAAATGAGGCGGGTGCATTGTCTCGGGTGTCAGGGTTGTTTTCTGCTCGCGCATATAATATTGAATCGCTTACTGTAGCGCCGACTCAAGACCCTTCATTATCTCGCTTAACATTAGTAACGGTAGGCAGTGAAGGAACAATAGAGCAAATTAAAAAACAACTTAATAAGCTGGTTGACGTTGTAAATCTCATTGATTTGTCCGAATCATTTTCGCTTGAAAGAGAGTTGGTTTTAATTAAAGTTAAAAAGACGGATGCTATTGTGAATAAAGTAGAAGCGCTGAGTAAAGACTCTTCTGCACATATTACCGATGAAACAGATGGGTATTTGATTATCGAGCTAGCAGGTGAAAAGCCTTGGCTAGATGATCTTTTGTTGTCTTTAACGGATGACATTTTGGAAATTGTACGTTCAGGTGTTATAGGTCTTTCACGGGGTGAAAGAGCGCTAAGCTTGTAATATACTTGTGGGCTTTGCGAAAGCAAGGCCATTAAATTTTATTAATATTAGGAAAAAAAATGAATATTTACTACGATAAAGACGCGGATCTTTCAATCATTAAAGGCATGACAGTTGCTGTTATCGGTTATGGCTCGCAAGGCCATGCGCATGCAAATAACTTAAAAGAATCAGGCGTCAATGTTGTCGTTGGTTTAAGAGCTAGCTCATCATCTGTAGCAAAAGCTGAAGCAGCTGGCTTAACAGTTAAAGAAGTGCCAGAAGCTGTAGCAAGCGCTGACATGGTGATGATTCTGACACCTGATGAATTCCAATCTCAACTATATAAAGAAGAAGTTGAACCTAGCTTGAAAAAAGGTGCGACGCTTGCATTTGCTCATGGTTTCTCAATTCACTACAACCAAGTCGTGCCACGTGCTGATTTAGATGTTGTAATGATTGCACCAAAAGCGCCGGGCCACACAGTTCGTAATGAATTTAAAAATGGCGGCGGCATTCCAGATTTAATCGCTATCTACCAAGATGCATCAGGTAAAGCAAAAAATGTTGCCTTGTCATATGCGTCTGCTATTGGTGGTGGCCGCACAGGTATTATTGAAACAACATTTAAAGACGAAACTGAAACGGATTTATTCGGCGAACAAGCTGTGTTATGCGGTGGAACAGTTGAGCTGGTTAAAATGGGTTTCGAAACATTGGTTGAAGGCGGCTACGCACCAGAAATGGCTTACTTTGAATGTTTGCACGAATTAAAATTGATTGTTGATTTGATGTATGAAGGTGGTATTGCCAACATGAACTATTCAATCTCAAACAATGCAGAATACGGTGAGTATGTTACGGGTAAGAAAGTAATTAATGATGAATCTCGTGAAGCGATGCGTGAAACGTTACGTAATATCCAAAACGGTGAATATGCTAAGCAATTCATTATTGAAGGCGCAACAAACTACCCATCAATGACGGCTAACCGTAGAAATAATGCGGCACACCAAATTGAACAAGTAGGCGGTAAATTACGTGAAATGATGCCTTGGATTACAGCTAATGCATTGGTTGACAAAGAAAAGAATTAAAAGACATTTGTTCTTTTAAAAAAAACGGCCGTTTAACGGCCGTTTTTTTTGTCATAAAAAAGATATGCTGAGTTATACTTAAATTTTTAAAAGGCCGTTGGGTACACATGAAGCAACCAAACAAACCACGCTCTAAAGGTATTTACTTACTGCCTAACCTGTTTACCACCAGTGCTCTTTTTGCTGGGTTTTATGCCATAACAGGGGCAATAAACGGGCACTTTGAAGTAGCTGTTATTGCTGTTTTTATTGCAATGATTCTTGATGGATTAGACGGCCGTGTTGCGCGTATGACGAACACGCAAAGTGAGTTTGGCGCACAATATGATAGTTTAGCGGACTTGGTTTCATTCGGCGTTGCACCAGCTGCTATTGCCTATGCTTGGGGGTTATCTTCTTTAGGTAAATTAGGTTGGATGATCGCATTTGTATACGCGACATGCGGCGCACTTAGGTTGGCAAGGTTCAATGTTCAGCATAACACTGCAGATAAACGCTACTTTCAAGGGTTAGCAAGCCCAGCCGCTGCGGCACTCGTTGCGGGGTTCATTTGGGTGCTAGTTGATAATGAAATAACTGGCCCAGCGGCTGTATATGGCCTAATGGCTGTTACAACATTTGCAGGCTTGTTGATGGTTAGTAATATTCGCTACCATAGTTTTAAAGAACTTAACTTTACAGGCAAGGTGCCTTTTGTGGTGGCTGTTATTGTTATGTTGGTGTTGGCGTTGGTGTATGTTGCACCGCCGCTTGTTATTTTCATTGGCTTTTTAATTTATACGTTATCTGGTTTAGCGTTAACGGCTAGCCTGTTGCGCCGAACGCGTCGGGAGAAAAAATCTCAAGATAATGGCAATTAATAGGGATATTAACGATCAATATTTGGATGCGATGGGTGTTCAAATATATAGAGGAAAGGAAGCGATTGAACCTCAAAGTGATGCGCCAGTTGATGCATTGTTGGAAGCAATGGATATGCAAGCATTGTCTAAAACGGTGGAAGCATGTGTGCAATGCGAATTAACCCACCTTGCAAGTCAAAAAATTTCTGGATCAGGAAATACGTCGGCCAACTGGTTTTTTGTCAGCGATAAACCCGCCGAAAATAGTACGGGTTTTCTCTCTGCTGTGGCGAACCAATTACTAGAAGGTATTTTATTGTCAGTAAATGAAAAATCACAAAGCGTTTACACCACGACAGCAATAAAATGTTCACAAAATGAACGTCCTCCTACCCAGGATGAATTTGCTTGTTGTACACCTTATCTTGCTCGTGAAATTGCGTTGGTTCAACCGAGTGTTGTTGTCATCCTTGGAGAAACGGCGGCGCAACAGATATTGGCTAAAAACCTACCTATTGAACAGCTTCGTGGGAAAACGCATACAGCGGAAATATGCACTGTGCCGGTTGTAGTGACATACCACCCCGAGCAGCTTCTGAATACGCCGTCTTTGAAACGGGCAGTATGGCAAGATTTTCAAATAGCTAAGACTCAGGTGCTTAATTGAGACTAATTGACAAAGTAAAAATAGCGTTTGGCGTTGAAGATGATTCGTTACACCTGCGACCTTTAAAAAGCAAAGATTTACCGGATATATTACGAATTGAAGACAGCGTGTACGACTATCCATGGAGCGAACAAATATTTAAAGATTGTCTCGCGATGGGTTATTCAAACTGGGGGTTACATAATGATGGTCAATTAATAGCCTATGCTATTTTATCCATCGCAGTGGGTGAGGCACACGTTCTAAATATTTGCATAGACCCTGATAAACAAGGGCAAGGGTTTGGGCGAACATTTTTTCAAGAGTTGTTTAAAGTAGCCAAAGAGAAAGGTGCAGAAAGTATTTTCTTAGAAGTGAGGCCAACAAATAAAGGCGCTATCGTTTTATATGAAAAGCTAGGCTTTACCCAAATTGGGCAACGAAAAAATTATTATCCTGTAAAAGATGGCAGGGAAGATGCGTTGGTCTATTCATGTGATTTGACGCTAACGTCTATTTCGTAGTTTTTAGTAATACGTAAAGCTCTATGCAAAAGCTCTCGCGTATAATAAATCTTTTATTGAACATATTAAATCGATGCCAAGCGAATACGAAAACCGGCGAACGTTCGCCATTATTTCTCACCCGAATTCGAACTGATAAGACACCCTGAGTCACCTTAAGACACAAACTTTAATTAAATCAAAAAGTTATGTCGTGTCTGGGGTTGTCATATTGACGACCAACGTCCCCATTTGTCATGCTGAGTCACGCAAAATAAGTACAAATTTAAGTACAAATTTTGCGATTCAATGAGCACTTAAATTTATTTGTACTTGTTCATTGGAATCAATGACTTGGAGTACAGAGCATGGCAATCACTGAATCATGGTTAAAAGCAAACCACAAAAAGGCTCGAACAAAGTCACTCGTGAAATCAGATCGCGATGGTGTGTGTGTTCGTGTTTCTCCCAAAGGCAAAATCACCTTTAGCCTTCGATACTATTACAACGGAAAACAAACCACCGCTGATATTGGAACCTATCCCCTCATGACCTTGAAAGAGGCAAGAGCGGAAAATCAACGGCTTCGTAAAAAACTCGAACAAGGTCATGATCCTAAAGTCGTTCGCCAGCTTGAAATGCAGGCGATTGTTGCGGCGAAGTCTTTAGAAGGCTTGTTTGATCTTTGGTATGAAAGCTACTGTGTCAAAAACAAAAAAGGCCATTTTGAAATCAAGCGAAGCTTCGATATTCATGTCTTCCCCAAAATTGGGAAGCTGCCAGCAGAAAAGATCACTCTGTATGCTTGGCTCGATATCCTTGAAAAGCTGGCAGAGACTACCCCAGCTATTTCTGAGCGTATTCTGGTCAATGCCAAGCAGATGCTGAAATTTGCGGTTAAGCGAAAGCTTATTCCTTTAAACCCTTTGTCTGACATTTACGCCAAGGAAGATTTGCAGATCAAAAAGCGGTCTGTAAATCGACACTTGTCTGATGAAGAAATCAGAATGGTGTGGCTTGCGATTGACGGTTCACGTATCACACCTAAAAACAAAGTTTTTGTAAAGCTGTGCCTTATCTATGGGTGCAGAAATGGTGAGTTACGCCAGTCAGAGAAGGCGCAGTTTGATTTTGATAACAAGGTTTGGACGATCCCACCTGAAAACCATAAGCTGGGGAAGAGCACTGGCAAGCCATTACTTAGACCAATTACGCGAACTATTGAAGGGTATTTAAAAGAAGCCTTCGAACTGAGTGCTGTGAGTAAGTACGTTTTTACCAATGATGGTTCAGATGAGGTTATGGGCATTCGTGCACCACTAGCCATTCCCTATAATATTATGCAGTATCTCAGGCGCAAAGAGTCCTTTGAAATTGAGCATTTCAGCATGCACGATTTACGTCGCACTTGCCGCTCAAATTTATCGTCCCTTACAGAATTTCACGTCGCTGAAATCATGTTGGGGCATAGTATCGGGCGGATCGTTCAAACGTATGACCAATATGACTATTTGAAGGAGCAATCGGAAGCTTATGATAAGTGGTGCAAACGTATTTTTGAGATCGTTGAAGGAAAGACGCCACCTCAGATGCCTGTAAACGACAATGTAGTGAAGTTAGATTTTCGAAAGAGGGGTTAGTCTGCTTGAGCTGCATTCCTTTCTAGGGAAAGCAGTGCATTCACTAAAAATGATCAGGTCTGCCTGCTGCCTTGTCATGCTCACGGCAAACATAGGCGACAATATTGTCAAAGGCATCTTCAAAGAAGGCACCATTTTCTTCTACGTCTGTGATGGCTAGATTAACAAGCCATTCAGTTTCAATATCGTAAATCTCTTGGATGTAATCGAATGTCTTCCACAAAAGAAGATCGCCCCTATACGGACGGAATGTTCCGTCCGGCATCGGTAGTATTCTAACTTCTGTTTCTGGTTGTTGTGTTGGAATCATGACTTATTATTCTCACGGTTTGTAGTGGTGAACAATATTAATTTCTATGTCATTGATATCTCTGATTAATGGATGTCTTGTATTTTTCTCGTGTTTTTCATTCTTTCTAAATCAAAATCGTCGATGGTGCTGACAAGCCAGCGATTGGACGACCCTTGTTCTTGTAAGTCAGGTGGAGGTAGTGGCAGTTCTTTTCGCGCCATCATGCGAAAGACTGTGCGCTCAGAACAATTCCAGCGCTCGGTGAGGTCGCGAGTGGTATAGAACATCTTATTCATAGTCATTCTCCGCTGAGGGTTGTTGTTTTTAAAAATGGGTGGCGCAATGTGGCGAGTAGGTGCAGCTCTTCGTGGAGCGTGTTTTTGATTACGTGTTCTATGTAGTGTTTCATCATGTCTCGCTGCCCTTTGTGTTTTCGAGCCAAGGCTTGTTCATGGTGTCCCCAGCAGGAAACAGCTTGCCCTATATTTTGTGAGAGCATGGATAAGTAGCCAGAGCTGTAAATCAATCCTTTGGGGATTTCGATCATGAGCTTTTCGGTATCCACCACGCCTTCAAGTTGGTTCATGGGAGACCCAAGAAGGTGATGTGCTTTATCACATACGGATTTGGCTTGTTGTTCTAAATTGGATAATTCATTCATTTTATTGTTTTCCTATATAGTTTTTAACAAAGTCGATCTTCCAGTAGGGAGGCCGATCAATAATGAATATTTTTTCTTTTAAATCTAAAACACCACGCCCTTGAAAGTTCTGGGAAATATCACTCACAGGAAGTACAGGTGTGACTTGTTCACCCATGGCCTGACCGCCACCATCGGCACTCACTCCTGCGTTGTGACTTGCGGTGGCAATGGCTACAGACTTAAACCCTGCTTTATCTGATATCTCTTTGGCGTGCTGGCCTGATACCCCCCATGCTAGGCAAACGCTGTTTTCTTCGAATACTTTATGGCCACCTTCTTTAAAGTATTTTGAAAAGGCTTCTCTATCTTGAACAACAGTGATGATGCGAATGCCTAATCCATTATCGATTTCACGATAAAGTCTTAATGCTTGCGCCATCGAAGGAATTTTTGGAATGTTTCCAAATTCATCAAGGCAGAATGCAACACGATGTTTTCGGTTTTTTGCCTGCGCAATACGCTTAATAAAATAATCACTCATGATGACGGCGTACTGCGCATGACTAACAACATATTTAGACGGAAAGTTAATCGATACCGTGCCTAGCTCTTGGGCGAGTAAGGCGGGATCAAAGTGATTAAACCTTGTTTTATCCCCAAGAACAGAGCCTAACCCATACAGTTTGAAAGCCTTTTGAAAAGAATCCATGACCCATTCAAATTGGTCTGAATGAGTCTTTCCGTACTGGTCATATATTTTCCGAGACTGCATAGCGACGAACCCGCCGCCTGCTTTGCTATCGTTTATTTTCAATAGTTCATCACCGAATTGCTCGTGAGAAAATGTTGAAAACTCCCAGAAAGCGCCAAGATATGTTCGGTTGGAATTGTTCGTTGCCCATTCAATGAGAAGTAAATGCGTGATCTTTTTTGCATCATCGGAAATCCAGCTATTGACGCCTTCATGCTGGCAATGTGAAAAAAGCATTTCTACTTTTTCAAAACAATCGTCCACAATCATTCGACCGTTCTCGACACTTTCGATCAAATCATGAAGCGGATTAATGCAAATAGGGAGGGGATCATTTTCTATGAAATGATCAATATGTACCGTTGGTTTTCCATCTACTATTCCTCTCCCTTTATGAGTAGGGTTGTATAGCTCATCATTCTTCATATTGAAGTAAACGGTACTTTCCCCTCCTAATCCAAGAGAGATAAGGTTTGGTAGGATTATGCTCAATGATTTCATTGATCCCGCCATGCCACACACCGTTAGATGATGATCATTTGGCAAAAACAATGGATGTCCTTCGAAGTGACCTAGATAAACGCCTCCTAATTTTTCACCATATTTTTTGATTAAGCCAAGACGGATTGCATCACCCAGTGTTCCCAGATTAGAGTTTTGCAATTTTCCTGACACATCACCGCTCTCAATCAGCTCCTTCGACTTTTCAGCCTCAAGAAAAGATCGTCTGCGTCCCTGATTTGTAAGAAATATCTCAATCACACGATTAAGCGTGAAGGCCGTTTGTAATACCCCGCTGATCCCTTTCTTTTGCTGGCGCTGAGAAAGGTAGGCGGTGGGTTGTCGTTGAGGTGGCTTATTGATCATTGATAATTTCCTCCGCCAATCGTTTGAATTCCAGTGTCCGCATGTTTAAGTCACTAGGCTTTGGTAAATCGCGAATTAAGTCTTGAGGGATCGATGAGCGCTGAGACTGAGCAATTTCTTTAATCTCTCGTGCCATCTTTTCCCGTTGCACCCTCGCATAGCGATCACCAGATGCCAGGATTGGATCACCGATGAGCATGCCAATGGCCGACGAGAGTTCGCCCATATTTGCGGTGAACTTGGTAACACCATAGCTATCTTTGAGTGTTTCAAGCTGAGTGGTTAAAAGCTTGTCTTCCATTGTGTAGACATATGGAATGACTTGGCTCATGGCTTGGTAGTACATCGCATAGGCGTTGTTACTACGCTCGACTTCGGCCACAGCCAACTGCATGAGCTGTTCCATCTTCGCTTGATCATTTGCCGTTGTTCTTATGTGTGTGGCCTCCCCAGTCCCCACAATGCGCATAACGGCGTTGTAGAGTGATCGTTCTGGCTCAACATTTAATTCATAAATTAAAACGATCACGCCTAGTAAAATTGGAAGGGAAATTAGTTTTGTTAACTCCAGTAAAATTGAACCTGCCTTGCCATTATCTTGTGTTGTTTCATTTGTCATGGTCATGCCCTCTAATGTTTAGTTACATTGGCTTTCATGCGAAGGGGTGCGGGGGCTTCAACGGAGGGTGTTTGCTCCGACAAATCATCGCCTTCATATTTCTTTGCATAGATTTCTTTTTGTGGAGGATTATTGGGTGAAATAAGGAAGACACAAAAAGATAAACCCAAAGGCATTGACGCAAGGATGAGAGCGATTACAAGAAGCGGGATAGCATCATCGCTGCGACTTAGTAGCTCGTAGTCACTGAGGTTTTTGATCGATGGTACATCGAGCCTATTTGCTTCTTTCAACCCTCCTAGCTCTCTTGAGAGGCGAGTGCTTACAGGTCGGAACGCTGCCGTTAAGCGTTGCGACGCCTGATCATTAATGCCTGAGGCTTTAAAATCACGCCCCATTGCATCAATGGCGTTCGTGATTGTGCTTATCGGCAAGCTTTGTTGGAGCTGTTTAATTGCTAGACTTAAAAGCTCAATTTTCTCCTTGAGCATTTGCGTTTTTTCTAGGTAGTTCAAATCCTCTCGACTTGATACGCGACGAATATCTTCTTTCAGCTCATCAATTTCACGCTTGATGGGTTCAGCTACACCGTTGGCTTGTACAAGCTGTTTGCGGGATAGGGCAGTGACATCATCCAAGCTAGCAAGCAAGCTTGCCACCTCACCAATACCGCTAAGTCCTGAAATGCCGCCTTGCGTGACCTCCAGTTCCTTCATCACCGTTGCTTTACTGGAGGATGTTTCGAACACGGTTTCAAGGTTCATGGTGCTTGCATGCGTTTTTGAAACTTTGCTCTCTACCTCAAACACGCTATAGATGGTGTCTTGAAGATATTCATTTTCCGCTAGATCAAGAGCTAGAAAATTACCACTCATATAAACGGAGACAGCCAGAACACTCGCCATAAACCCCGTCCAAAGAGGCATAACCTTTTTCTTTTTGTCTTCTTCGGCACTGGATAACAAATCAATGCCAAATGATGTTGCCCAGTAGACAGCGTTAAACCAGAAAAGGGCAAAAACCATGCAAGTTAGTATTGCGGTTAAGCCTCCTCCACTGACAGTCATGCTGTTATAGACAAAGGCAGTATTGATGGCTGTATCGGCCATTATTCCAATGGCCGCCACTCGTTGGAGCTGCTTTTTGTGATCGCTCAGGCGATCAGTAAATGTTGGGCTATTCATATGGCAATCCTCTAAGAGACAAGTTTTGGGTAGAGGGAGGCCTAAGCCTGATATCTAGCCCATTTGAAATCTAATTAGAGGGTGCGCACTCTCTGGGTACTGCTTGGTAATGCGGGAAAGGGGGAGGGTGTAAATGTTGAGCCCCAAATTCTGCATTGGGGTAATTATATAGACATATTCTGTCTATAGTCAATATATGTCTATTTGTTTTTAAGGCTTTGGTTCAAAAGCTATTTTTAAAGTCGTGCTAGTTGCTGTAGCTATATCTTTAAGGGTTTTTAGTGGCGCAGAGCCTTTACCTGTTTCTAAACGTGATATTGTTCGAATGGAAATACTAGTGATCTTACTTAATTGACTCTGGCTTAGGTTGGCGTTGAGTCGAGCATCACGCATTGCATTTCCTAATGCAATGGGGTCAGCGGCATTAGCAAAATCGACTTCTGCTGTTGTTGTCGCATCATCCATGATCTCCCTTTCTGTGGGGGTTGTGCTTGTTTCTTTTAGTCTCTCTCTGCTATCTATGTCAATATTTATTTGATCTAGAAGCTGTTCAAGATCTGGAACTGGATCGAGACCTTGACCAGAATTGAGGTCTCCTTTCGTAATAATGCACTGTATTTTTTCTGAATGAGGGGATGTGCGATTGGTGGGAGTCACTTCACGGGCATGCGGCTCTTTGGATCGGTTACTAACTAGAACTTTGTTCGCTCGCCCTTTTTGTGGCTGTTTAGCCGATATTTTGACCCTATTGGCTGCCGTCCTCATGTTGGCCTCATGCGAAGACTCTTGTTCATCAACGTTCACTATCCCCTCATGTGAAGTTGTGGAGGGGGTAGCCGTATCGCTAGAAGGTGTACTCGGCTTCTTACTCATAGATGTTTGTTGTGCTCAATGTTCAAGGAAGTTAAATATAGATGTATCCTATTTTGCACCTTTGGAGGGGTAAATGTCTATGAATCGCTCGTTAGGGTGTAGAAAAGAAGCCCCAGTTTCAGCATTGGGGACAGTGTGTGAAAATCGCAATATAAAATGTTTTAAGCTGTAATTAGATTTTGGGATCAAATCTAATTTGAAGAAGGGTGTTCGTAGCTTCGGCAATTTTTTCCATATTTTGAAGCGTACCACCACTACCTCGCTCTATTTTGGAGATGTTCCATTTTGATACGCCAGACTGAGCTTCAAGCTGACTTTGGCTGAATCCTGCATTGAGCCGAGTTGTTCGAATAGCATTGCCCAACGCAACAGAATCAGCAGCATTAGAAAAACTAACTTCTAGAGCTTTTATTTCATCATTCATGACCTTTAGTTGTGCAGGATTGTTGCCAGTTGCACCTAAGTATTCGCTAATTATGGAGTGGTGGCGAAGAATTTCTCCAACAAAAAGACTTTGTGATACATCGTGTTCCTTTGCGCCAAGTCGTATACCACTAATTAGAGTTTGTTCAAATTGAAGTTGCAGGGGTTTAACATTTGTACCTTTTGGGGCTCTTTTACCTTTCAGCTTACCAAAGTCAACAGAAGTGCTTAAAGGCGCATTTTCTTGAACTTCTGTTAATTCCAGTTGAGCAATCTTTTCTTCAAGGGCTGCTGTGATGAATTCGGTGCGAGACATACTTAATGCTTGAGCGTGAGTATCAACTGACTTAAGAAAGTCAGGAGATAAGCGCAAGTTCGCTGGCTTTTTTGTGCGGTTGACGCTCGCCTGAGGTGGAAGATCAGGATTGTTCAAAAGAGAGGAATCTTTCCTGTATATTCTTTTACTGTCTTGCTCCATATTCCCAATACCTTTTCTTTTGGGTTTTTCTTTCCATATTTACTAGAGGTTTTGAGGTAGTGATGTCAAGGGAATTCGTTTCTTAGATGTTTTCAAACCCTTTAAAACACATCTTTTCGAGCCAATCTTTCTTCTGGTTAAGAGTAGGGCCATCCCCATAGCGCTCACGCCTGTATTTATGCCCCATTAGGAAGGACTGTATCTTTTCAGGTGGCTCGACGGCACTTAGTCTGTCTTCAAAACTATGACGCAGGCTATATACGGTATGGTCGTCCGTTGGAAGAAGGCCATTTTCTCTCAAAAAGCCATTTAGGTTCGCCGAAAGTTGGTCGGGCTTTTGATAGTATCTGTGAAAACCGTTTGGAAGCTGCTTAAATGCATGAAGTGATGCGCCAACTAACGGAATTTGCCGTGTGCTGTATCGGTTCTTAAGTTCTCTATTCTCATCTGGTCGAATGTGAATATAGGGAATAGGAGCATCAAGGCGAATATCACCGCGTTCCGCATTTAAACCAACCAGCTCAGAAGGTCGTGCACCTGTATCGGCCATTGCAAATAGAAATAAACGGCATTCGTCATTGAGCCCAATAAGGTTGTTGGGGTTGAGTAGCGTTGAAGAAATAAACTCTGTGGCAAATGGTCGCCTCTCGCTATCGCGTTCCTTGAAACGAATACGGGCAAATAGTGAGTTAACGTCGAAGGTGATATATTCCTTATTGTCTTGTGCGAATGCTAGTAATGATCGCAAATGCGTTAAGTCTTTATTCGCAGAGTTTGGAGCCATGTTCCCTTCGACTAAACGCTCAGACCACCACGCACGAAACGCCATGATATCGTTGCGAGTAATATTATTGACGGAAGTATTGTCGCAAACTTTGGCAAATGTTTTATAGGCACGAACTCTAGGGTTAATCCAGCGCTCTCGTTGTGATTTGGATTTTACGATTAGGTCAGGCTTTTTAAAATTATAGTATTCGTTCCATAGGGCTTCCAGTGACAACTCTGGAACAGTTTGGCCTCCAAGGATTGCTGAGACTGCCTCTGGCTCGTCTATGGCGTTCGTTGCCTCGACTAAGCGCTCAGAAATCGTTTCAACTTGCTCTAATGATACCTCTGTAGCGCTTTTATATTTAAAACCATGCAGTTCGGCGCGTTTAATCGCCAGCTTATATGCGATGTTTGGATCAAGAGTATTGTCATTGATTAGGCTTTGCCAATACTCTTCAATAAAGTCATTCAAGATGGCTGCTTTTCTAATCGCTTCTCTTTTGTCTCTGGTCTTGAGAGATGTGCGAATAAATTTCCGTTTATCGTATTCAACTAAATAGTCAGGAACTCGCCTTCTATAATAGTAAAATCCGTCTCGTTGCATTAGATAATTTGACATCCATGTATCCCAATTTGTATCCCATTTTGTATCTCAATTCGGGGATAAAACGGAACCATAAATGACGTAAGAGAAAATTTCTTAGTCTATACAATATGTTATACGGGGAATGGTTAATGAAGTCTTAACGTAAATGGTGCCCAGACCCAGATTAATGTGAAAAACTAGCAGGTCTTATGAATTTAATTAATTCAATTGTTTAGCTGCATTATTCTCTCAATTAATTTTTACTATGTATCCCAATTTGTATCCCGTTTTGTATCCCAAAATACTACTCAATAGAATTAGTCATAGCGATGCGTTTTGCTCGTGTCAACATTTCTTCAGCCTTGATATAGGTTTCTCTTTCCATTTCCAATCTTTCGAAAATCGGTAGGTATACATCTCCGTATCTATGTACAATTTTTGCAGCTTGTATATAAGCCGTTT